>ERZ1673736.1701-NODE-1701-length-27481-cov-55.061839_pt1 | contig 27481 bp, 19 predicted proteins | sample MGYA00580212_ERZ1673736 | MGnify/ENA primary metagenome ERZ1673736 (study PRJEB41218, sample SAMN15661752) | gut metagenome | host: Homo sapiens | place: Canada: London | collected 2015-08-20/2019-03-30 | study: EMG produced TPA metagenomics assembly of...
TAATCAATTTAACATCAGAAAGAGAGGGACCGCGAGGTTCCTCTCTTTTACTTTTACCATATCTTTCCACCCTCTTCCCTTTCTTCTCCTCCGAAAAAGCATTTTTCTTTACTCAACTAGCGTATAAATCAACATTTATATATAAGTTTGCACAAAAATAAAAACAATGCAAAAGACTCTTCCTATTCATTTTGCCCCATTACAAGGTTATACCGACGTGATTTACCGTAATGCTCATGCTGCCTGCTTCGGAGGTATAGATACTTATTATACCCCATTTGTACGACTCGAAAAAGGCGGATTTCGCCATAGAGATGTCCGAGGAATCGAACCCGGGAATAATCAAGTACCCCATCTGATTCCACAACTGATAGCTCCCTCTTTTGAGAAAGCAGAAAAAATCTTATCCCTATTCATTGAAAAGGGATATAAGGAAGTCGATATCAATATGGGGTGCCCTTTTCCCATGCTGGCTAAACGCCACAATGGTTCCGGTATTCTTCCTTATCCCGAAGAAGTGCAAGCGTTACTTAGCCGGCTGATTACGGAATATCCGCAAATTAGTTTTTCTATCAAAATGAGGTTGGGTTGGGAAGATCCGGAGGAATGTCTGAAACTGGCTCCGATTATCAATGAGCTCCCCCTACGACAAGTGGTTATGCATCCCCGCTTGGGAAAACAGCAATATAAAGGAGAAGTCGACCTTAAAGCGTTTGAAGCCTTTCAGGGAGTCTGCAAACATCCGCTCATCTATAATGGGGATATCAATAGTGTGGAAGATATTCACCACATTCAGGAACAGTTTCCCGGATTAGCCGGAATAATGATAGGACGAGGATTACTTGCCAACCCGGCATTGGCATTGGAATATAGACAAAACCGTACACTTGAGCTTGATGAAATAAGAGAAAAATTGCAATCTATGCATAAATGTATATACAATCAATATGCAGAACAGTTGGAAGGAGGAGACGAACAACTTCTGAACAAAATGAAAACTTTCTGGGAATATTTAATGCCGCAAGCAGACAGAAAATTACTGAAAGCAATTCATAAAAGCACAAGTCTCAATAAATATAATCAGGCAATCCTTGCCTTTTTTAATCAACGATGAACTGATAACCAGTAATTTTACGTAATTTTGCGCCCGTTTACAAACATGCACATTATGAAAAAATACATTCTAATCTTTCTTTGTCTGATAACCGTATCGGGCAGTTTCGCACAAATGCAGGATTTCAAGTTCAAATTCTACGGACAGATTCGTACTGACTTCTATTATAATAGTCGTGCTAACGAAGAAACCGTAGACGGATTGTTTTATATGTATCCAAAAGACAAAGTGCGTGATCCGGAGGGGAACGATTTGACCTCAACACCCAACAGTAACTTCTATACTTTATATTCACGCCTTGGAGTAGACGTTGCCGGTCCAAAACTGGGAACAGCCAAGACGTCTGCCAAAGTAGAAGTCGACTTCCGCGGCACAGGCACTTCTTATTCGGTCATTCGCCTTCGTCATGCTTATTTGAATCTGGATTGGGGTAAATCGGCTTTATTGCTCGGGCAAAACTGGCATCCGTTATTCGGAGATGTGTCTCCGCAGATTCTTAATCTCTCCGTAGGAGCACCGTTCCAACCATTCAGCCGTGCGCCACAAATTCGTTATCGCTATACAAACAAGAATTTCCAACTTACCGGAGCCGCAGTGTGGCAATCACAATATACTTCACAAGGACCGGAAGGGAAAACACATAAGTATCTGAAGCAAAGCTGTATTCCCGAAATTTACTTAGGATTAGACTATAAAAGTAAACAATTGCAAGCAGGAGTAGGCGTCGAAATGCTTTCACTGAAACCTAGAACGGAAGCAATACTCCATCATTATTTTACAGACCCGTATACCGGCTATATGCATTCAATGGAAACAACCTTCAAGGTGGACGAACGCATTACCACCCTGTCCTACGAAGCCCATGTAAAATATACGAATAAAGATTGGTTTATAGGTGCGAAGAGTGTATTAGGATCCAATCTGACACAAGCTTCCGGTTTGGGTGGATTCGGGATCAAGTCTGTCAACGAACAAACGGGAGAACAAGAATATACTCCGATACGTTTCTCCAGCTCTTGGTTCAACGTTGTCTACGGACAGAAATGGAAGCCGGGAATCTTCGTAGGCTATGCCAAGAATCTGGGAACAAGTGATGCACTATATGCTCCCAAAGGAAATGATGCAAAACTTTATGGAACAGGAACAGACCTTAACCAATTAGTTACGGCAGGAGCAGAACTGACCTACAATGTCCCCCACTGGAAATTCGGGTTGGAATATACATTAAGCTCTGCATGGTATGGTTCGCTCAATACGTCCAATGGGAAAATTCAAGATACCCATGCCGTATGTAACAACCGTATTGTTGCCGTTGCCATGTTTATGTTCTAACCTCTCTATACAATTATTTTAATTATATATCTGTCACCTGTCACCGATTGCTGCTTAACGGTTTGATTATTAACAATTAACACCGTGACAGCAATAGGTGACAGCAGTGTGACAACAATAATGCTGTCACCAGAAACAGATAAGCTACATTTCACAACGCGGAGGTATTCACTCCGGAAGCTCCAGGCAATCCTATTTATTTCATGAATGCATTACCCTTGTTTCTCGTAGGGAAACTTTTAGTTTCAAGGCTTGAAACCAAAGGTTTCGTACCGGGAAACTAAAGTTTCAGCATTGGGAAACTGTAGTTTCAGCACCTAGAAACAATAGTTTCAACGGCATGAAAACTATGGTTTCTCCAAGAGACTACTGTTCCCCTATCAGGGAAAGCAAATGATCTCCTATTGTCTGACTTTTATCTCCTTAACTCCACTTCAAAGCTAGCACCATCTTTGCAACTGAACTGCAAAACTGTTTGCTTCTTATCAGAAGAAATCACCTTGCAAAAGGGAGTTTCTTCTACATTCCATTGCCCTTTTATCGTTACAGTCACAGGTATTTCACCACTGGCATTTTCAATCCATGGTCGTGAATAGATACTACGTTCGATACGTTTCCCATCTTTATCAAACGCTTCATCGCTTGGACCGCGATACAAAGCCAAATCCGGTTGTGCCACCGTCAACTTAATCTTATCAGCAGATTCTTTATGAGTCATAACCAAACAGGAAGTATCCACACGTTGTAATAAGCCACCCGGCAATGTCGTTTCAGAAGTTTCAAACAACACATAAGAAATGATCTGTTCGGAAACGGACTCAACAATATGTGCATTCCTGTCTTGCCGTAATACCTTATAAGTAGGCTTCTTTGCAAATTTCTTCATCAGAGCTTCATTCGTCTGAGGCAAAACAGCGTATTCATAACTTCCGTTTTTCGGTGCCTTTCCATGATCTACAACCAAAGAAACCCAATCACCCTTTGTTTCCTTTCCTGTATTTTGCATTCGCGAGTATTGAGGAAAGTTCTTCTCAAACCGGATGGGAGTTGGAACATAATAACCCGTTCCCAAATGATCTACGTATACTTTCTTATCTCCTTGATAATTTTTCCAATAATCATGCCCTGCTTTATCAGTAACTGCCAATTGGAAGATAGTCGTTTCTGTCGGGAACTCCGTATTTGTATTTTCAATATCCGAACCAAGACAAACAATCATTCCATCGATGAAATGGTAAGATTTACGTACCCGATGTGATCCGTTGTACTTATCATGCTCATGTAACTTCATTCCGAAATTACCATTCATCTTCTGTTGAGACAAACCACCGGCAAAAGCCTCGTCGGAGTAAAGCATCTCTTCCATTCCAGAGTAACTATCCACATTGAGCACCTTAGCCTGCAATTGCTCCAATGGCAAATGAATAAATGTCACTCCCGGAATACGGTTCCAGTCAAAACCTTCCTGCTGCCAGCCGCTAGTGGCGGGAGTTACTGTCTGTCCCGGTGCAGCAGTCAATATTTGCAAACTGCCGTGTGCCAGGTAACGACCGTATAGATTTGCTCCCAGATAATGCTCTGCCGCCCATAGATAACGGGAATGTCCGCGTGCCACAGCCGACCAGTTACTACGACGTTGGACAGAGACGCAACCATATCCCATCGCTATATTTCCCTGCGGGTCCGGTTCCGGACGGAAACCTTTCTCCACAAGACGTTTTGCCACCTTACGTTCTTCAGCATTTGAAACCTTAGGCATATATTCGGGAGAGTCATTTTCAATACTTGGGTCTGAAATCAGACGGAGGTAAGAAGAAGCCATTTCACTATCATATTCCTCCTTTCCATCGGGAGAACCGGCTAAAGCCATCATAGCAAAATGCATAGGAACCAGTTTACCTTTTCCATCTGGATGACGACCGGACATGGAAAGAGGGAAGTTCAGCTTATTGCAATAGAAACGCATGGTCAACAGTACATTTTTCACTGTTTCATGAGCTAACTCGGAAACAGCAAATTCCGTCCGGCTGAAAAGATAGATCATATTGGTTGCTCCATCGAGTCCGCCCACAGCATAAGCCGGATAGTTATTTCGATGATGGAAAGCACCTCCGTCTACTTTAAACGAACCGGACAATCCCAATGCAGGACGGCAACCAAAATCAATCCAACGGGAGAAAGACCGGAGATATTGTAGTTTTTCCGGTGTATCTTCCATCATTAAAATGCTGGCAATGCGTCCTGTGGTCTGTGTATTGAAAGAGTCCATATCAATTCCATTGACTTCCGGTTTAGGGTATACTTCGTTAGTAATCGCATACCAGCGTAATGTCCGTTCGGCTTCCTGAAGTTTCCCGGTTTCCCTAAGCACATCTTTCATCAGAAAATATGCCAGGTACAGACCGCGAACACTATAGCCATAATGATGGATGTTTCCCCAACAACTACCATAAGCTACTCCCTGATCGGTTATATGATCGTACATTGCTAAGAACTTCTTCTTCATTTCTTCCCGAATCACCGGATTTGCCGCATTATTATATGCAACGGCAATTCTTTTCATCAGGTCGAAATAAGCACGCATTTCCACTCCCATTTTAGTCAGCATATCTTTATCCCAGTTTGGTATGATCCGTTCATAAGCTTCTGAAGCACGTACCATGTAAATAGGTACTCCCGATACTTGGCCGTTCTTGTAAGTTATCTGATAGAAATCATATTTCTTGCGGATGGTTTCTACTTCTTTATCAGTCGTTTTTCCTTTCGTGTAGATCATATCACGAAAACGCTTTTCCAACAGTTGCATTTCTGCTCTTTGCTTATCGTCTACAGGAGTCAATTCAATATCCGGTTTCAAAAGCGAGTGTTGATAGACAACCAGCCAATGGTTGGTGGTCCCGGCATTGACAAAAGGAACTTGCAGATCGGCCGTCTGTTGACGTGCATCAACTTTAGTAGCCGTAATCAAATGATCGATGAAAAGGCTTCCTTTTGAATTTGGAGCAATAATCCGGAGTTCATTCATGCCTTCTTCCGGTGTGCCTTGCATATCACGTTCATAGCAAACCCATGCGGCACGCCAACCACTGAAATTAATACCAAAAGGGAAAGATGTGCATCGTTTGCCGTCTTTCAGAAACTGAAACTCAATGGTCGCATCTTGGGGAACTTCATTATAAACCCACACAATAAAAGCCGAAAGATATAAATCCTTGCCGGTCGGATCTTTCTTCTCAAACTTCAGGTCTTTCTTGAGTTCCAATATACCACCCGGTTCAAATGTCCATTCCAACGAATGTTTTCCATCTTTATAATGCAGATCAGATACCGACAGGCGGGAATGGGTAGCGGTGATACAATCCGGTATTTGCGGTTCTTCAAAAGAAAACATCCGTTCATCTGTTACAACTTGCGCATGAAGGAATGCTGAACACAAAAGAGAAAACAGAGTTGTCACTCCAAATTTAGTAAAAGGTTGTTTCATCATGGAAATATAGTCTTATTAGGTTTTCAGTATATAAGTCAAAGTATAGTCGCTCTAAAATCTGTAAAGAGTACGTGATTCTGCAAAAGACGTAAACCGAAGTGTCCGTCACCTTCACTACCCGCAAGGGTATAGCGAAACAACTCTTCATCATTCACAGAATAAGTTGTGATTCCCTTTTCCACTCGAATCCGAATCTCATACCATTGATTGGGGACGAGTAAATGAGAGGCATCGGTATATTCTTTCAATAAAGGTTTCACCTTGTCATCTGCCACTCCATAATATTCTCCTTTGTATCGACGGAAACGGGTCGTTGAGTTATCATTTCCTCCGTATCCAACGTAGAAAAGGTTTAATGTGTTATAGTTTTTAAAGATGCCGTCACGCCACTGACTACGGGCAAAAAGATCATCAGGGTATTTAGGATCATTGGCAGCCCAGAAGCAGTTCAGATCACTCAAGCGGTCATACTTTCCACCTTGCATCACCATACAAATACGATAACTTATTTCATAATCGCCCGTCAATCGTTGCCGATACCACATAGTCAGTCCGTCCGGAACTATCAATTCTAATGTATCTGCACGTTCTATTATTTGCAAAGCATGGGATGCATCTTCTATTTTCCATTGCTGCACAAAAGAAGCTTTGTGCTGTGCCAAAAGCACCACACTATTTAAGAGAAAAAAAGTAATCAAACTGTAGCCTATAAAAAATCGCTTCGTCATTACGGTATTAGTTTAAAGATTATTCTTCCGAATACAAAGAAACCCCTCTTTTCGAAAAAAGAGGGGTTCAAATTGTACAAAATAACTCAAATAACGTATTGACTGATAATTTGCATTACCAATATCTTATAGTTTTTTCATCAACAAAATTCTCATACCATTTCTGGTTTGAAGCACCCTTACTATCTACCCATTTAGTAAAATCAGGATATGCTTCTCTAAATGGTACACGTTCATAAGCATGACGTGTGCCAACCGGAAGTTTAACTCCCCAAGTGGAACCTTTGGTATTTGAATAATAAACATTTGCATCCAGTGTAGTGTCACCCGCAACCAATGCTTCATATTCTGCTTTGTAAGCAGAAGTCGGTGCATAACCCCTCATGTGTATTTCTTTACCACCGTTCACCTTAATAAAGAAATTCTGTCTATTAGTATCTAAAATCAACTCTCTAAATGCTGCAAGCTGAGCATCTCTTTCAGCTCCAGTTAATCCTTCTTTACCAATCAGTCTAACTTCAGCACGCAACATAGGTAGTCCTTCTCTTACTTTTCCTTGTGTTACCTGAAACATATCCTGATTATTATCCATCAAAGAAGTTAAACCATCCAGTGTAATAACAGTTCCTTCCGCTTGTGCTTTATCCACTGTCAATATTGCGAAACGCGGTTCTTTGCGAGTATCATTACTCCAATTCCAATTTTTATTTTCAACTTTCACTATATTTTTTGTAGAAAGTTCCTCTTTAGCTAAGTCTGTCATTGTTCCCTGACCACCTTTTAGTACAAGGCTTGCAGTAATCCGATCAACATACTCGCTTTTCAAACCATCCAGTACAACACCTAACACAGTCGGGTATATACCACCTACAGCACGAACATCCAAAGTCAACAACAATTCTTCTTTACCTCCTACAGTCTCCATCATCTGTTGACTATGACATTCAGTCACCTTCAAGTCATACTCGAATACAACATCGTTGAAATCTTCATCATACCATGAATCCAGTTGAATAGGCCAACCATCTTCGAACATCACCACACCTGTGTTATGATAGAAAAGATAGCCTTGGTCCGTTTCATTTGTCGGCTGCACTGCATCTTCAGGAAGCGCAAGAGTTACCGATGCCAGACGGTTTGTTTCAAAATTGAAACCAGTACTCTGATCTACACCACGACTAACAGGAGACAAAGCAAATTCTTTTGTAGCTTCTGTTCCCGAAACTGTATTGTATTTCATATACACTTTCTCGCAAGCAGCAGGAACATTCAACGTAAGAGTACGGGAATCTTTCACTAATACATCTCCCACAAGCAGACTCGCTTCAGAACCACTTTTATCGGAATATACATTCACAAGTGCAGAAGCATTTACCGGGTCAACAGTTCCCGAACCATCGTTACCTTTTTCCAACTCATTATCAGAGCAGGAAGTAGTAACCAACATTGTCCCCATAAGGACATACATCAAACTTTTAATTTTCATCTTAATTTAATTTTTAAATTTATTGTTTGTTTTTGTTTCGCATGAGAACCTGGCTTATCACACTTATTTTCAGGCTCCATTTGTTAACTTATCAAAAATATATTTAACTCCTAATAGCTTTTTGCTTGCCTTTATTTGTAATTTCAATCCTTTCCATCGAGAATAATCACAAGAGCTAAAATAGGGCTCAAAAGGCCTGTTCATGAACACTGGATAATATATACAAGTTATTTCGTATATTTGCATTAGACAGAACATTCAATACAACAAATATAGAGCTTTTATTCCGAATATACAAGTTCTATATATAAATATATCAAGGGAAATGGATCAAGTACTGTATGGTATAGATTACATAGAATATTATTTCTATTGGATATATTACAAGTTTATTGGCTATCCTTTAATCATAAGAATATGCTCAATTGCTGTAATGTTTTGTATTATTGCGTACTTATTTCTCCTATTCCATATTATATATGGTATATTTAAAAGGCGAAAAGAGAAGCGGAAATACAATAAAGCATTTGATAAGTATTATGAAGAAATGAAATCTATCTCACTAGATTCCAACACATTGAGTGAAGAAGAGATAGCTGACAGATTAGAATATGATACGAAAAAGCGCCCGAAACCTAACGAGTTACGCATTATCACTCAACTATTAACAGAAATCAAGAGTGTGCATGAAGATGAGATCAATGAACTAAACTATCAAACGATTCAAACCGTATTCCAAATCACACGTTTCCTTGAACGCGAACTTCAATTCGGTTCCAAAAGATCAAAGATACAAGCTCTGAAACTTATTCAGTCCATCAATGGCTATGCCTCTGAAGCGGTATTGGTGCGTTTCCTCTATCATCGTGAACTAGAACTAAGAAACTCGGCACGCTATACTTATATGTGGTTAAGCCAGGGTGACCCGTTCCGCTTCTTCGACGAAGACATCGGCATGAAGTTAAGGCAATGGGACATGATGGAGTTACACGCTATCTTGGAGCACCGTAAGAAAGTGGGATATAACACACCCACCTTTATTAAATGGGTGAATACTTCAGCTGAAGAAAACGTTAAGATATTCTTTATCAACGAAATCCGGCTATATAATGAAACCGAAAGTGCCCCAATTCTCGCGAAGCAACTCAATGCCCGTTCTGTGGAAATACGAGGTGAAGCGATCAAGACTTTAGGTAAACTAAAATACAAAGAGGTTGAACCTAAGCTGATTGAAATGTATAATGTACAACCGGAAGAAGTCAAACGACAAATCATTTCGGCTATTGCGGATCTAAAGACCGATAAGGCTTTAGGATTTCTTTACAATGCTTATGATGAAGCAGATAACTGGGGAACCAAGAGAGTCATACTCAAAGCCCTCTATGAGTATAGTGCAATGGGAAGGAAAACATTCGATCAATTGGAAAGAAAAGCAGATTCCCACACAGCTATATTGTTTGCCCACACCAAGCATCCGTTAATCAACCAGTTAAACTAGAGAACATGAGAGATATAATATTTACATTCTTCAATTATTTCGTATTCTTTTATACGAGCATGCTGGCGATATTCTTCGTCACATTCGCCTTCCTCTCTTTCATTTCTCTGAAACGGAGAAAAGATTACTATGTGGAAAGCTATATGCGGAAAACAATTAAGGAATCTCCCTATACACCGGGTATTTCGGTAATTGCCCCTGCTTTCAATGAAGAAAAGACAATCATTGATAACGTGAACTCTATGCTCGCATTGGAATACCCGCTTTTCGAGGTGGTGATTGTAAATGACGGAAGCACGGACAGTACGTTGAAGAAGATGATTGAACATTACGAACTGATAGAAGTGCCCTATGCCTATATTGAGCGAATCAAAACCAAACCGTTCAGAAGACTCTTCAAATCTACCAGTCCGAAATACAGTCGGCTCATCGTTGTAGACAAAGAGAATGGAGGAACCAAGGCGGATGCATCCAATGCAGGTATCAATGTTTCTTCATATCCTTATTTCATCTGTACGGACGTAGACTGTATCTTAGAGAAATATGCTCTTTACCGCTGTATATCGCCCATCATATCTTCCGATAAACAGGTAATCGCAGTCAGCGGAACGATGTTGATGGCAAACGGATGCGTAGTGAAAGACGGGCAGATAGTAGACGTGAGAACTCCGCGTACTCCGATTCCGCTTTTCCAGAACCTCGAATACATGCGTTCCTACCTGATTGGTAAGATGGGATGGTCTGCAATCAATGGTATGCCGAATGTTTCCGGTGGATTCGGTCTTTTCGACCGTTCCGTAGCCATTGCAGCCGGAGGATATGACGGTACTTCCTTTGCAGAAGATATGGACCTCATTACCCGCATGGTAGGATATATGTGCGACTTCTCCCGTCCTTATAAGATTATTCAGATTCCTGATACTTGCTGTTGGACGGAAGGGCCTCCCAACTTGGCGATGCTTTACCGTCAACGTACCCGTTGGGCACGAGGATTGTTCCAGACACTTAGTATCCACCATAAGATGATCTTCAAGAAAACATATAAACAGATGGGATTGCTGACTCTGCCTTATATGTTCGTATTTGAGTTTCTGGCACCCATCATCGAACTTACCGGTTTGATCGTATTTATCTATCTGGCCTTTACAGGAGCGGTCAACTGGAATACGGCGTGGATGATTTACCTGACGATCTATACGTTCTGCCAGTTCCTTTCCATCGTCGTTATTACCTACGACTATTACGTCGGGATGCTTTATAAAAGAGGATACGAATACCTGTGGATTATCATAGCGTCCATATTGGAGCCCATCTTCTATCATCCCATCATCACTTTCTGTTCATTGAGAGGATACCTTAGTTATCTGACCAATAGAGACTTCAAGTGGAAGAATATGGAGCGTAAAGGATTCAAGCAGAAAGAAGAAAATACGGATGATGCTGAAACAGCGGCTATGAAGCCTGAACCGGCAACGATTTAAACAAGAAAGAAAGATTAAAGACAAGATAGAATGAACAGAGAATTTCTCCATAAGATCACCTTATTAGGTTGTCTGTTTTTGCTGATAACCTCTTCCTCCGGAACCGATAATGGATTCCAGACGCCGGAGCAATATGCCCAAATTGTGCAGGAGCATTTTGCGAACGAGGAATGGGAAGCAGGAAAAGAGCTGTTGGAGGAGGGCCTTCAGAAATACCCGAATGTTTCTGACCTTGAATGGCTCATGGGTAAATACTGGTTTCACGAAAAGAATTATGACCAGTCGCGTTATCATCTTGTCAAAGCAATAGACGACAATTATAACAACGTCAATGCCAAACACCTGCTGGTAGACGTGGAAGATATTACCGAAAACTACTCCAGTGCCATTTGCTACGTTAATGAATTGCTGGAAGTGAATCCGTATTGGAGAGGCTTATGGCGAAGGAAGATTGAACTATACCGCAAGCAGAACAACGATGTGGAAGCGGATCGCCTGTTGAAACGAATCAATCAGATTTACCCGAACGATACCATTCTAAGGAAAGACTACATCTACAGCATGGAAGTAGGCTACCAGCAAATGAAAAAAGGCGGTAACCGGAAAGAAGCGATCGAGAGACTGACGGAGCTAATCAAAGTATCTCCTCAAAACGAAGAATATTACCTGGACATCATCAACCTGCATTTACAGGAAGGAAACCGGGAAGCAGCTCTAGGCTGGTCATCCAACGGTTTGGCTGCCATACCGGGAAGTGGTGCCCTCATCGTCAAAAGGGCAAGTATCCTCAGTGAATTGGCGCGTTATCCGGAAGCACTGGCATTTATACGCGAGCAAATGAAGAGAAACAATAGTCCTGCCATACGGCGTATGTACAACGACTTATTGATGGAAGCTGCCCGTGCAGAGAAACAGCGGGACCCTTATGTATTATATGGCATGGCCTACGAAGGAGGCAACAAGAACAAGGAAGCATTAGACTATTTATTGAACACTTCCGTCACCCGCGGATATACCGACGATGCCCTCTTCTATATCAGAGAGGCTAAAAAACAATATGGCAACAATGATAAAGGAATTCTCTATAAAGAATATATGCTTTATCGCCAGATGAATGAGGATGATCTTGCCTATTCAACGCTGAAAAAGATGTACGAGATGTATCCTGATGATTATGACATTACGCTTGCCATGAGCGCACAGCACATGAAGAAAGCCGAAAAGCTGATGGAACTCGGTCTGTATGCGGAAGCATTGCCGCACGTATTGTTTGTATCTCAAAAACATGTAGACAACGACGTGAACGGTGCCGCATGGGAAAAAGCCTTGAGTTGCTATATCAATATGAAACGTTACAATGAAGCACTTGCCACATTGGACACCATCACCCTTCACTTCCCGGATTACGAGAATGGTACGTTGAAAAGGGCCTTTATTCTCGATAAAATGGACAAAACCGAGGAGGCTTTGCAACTATATTTGTCTGCCATCGAGCAGAGCGACGAGGATATGCGTATCTTCTACGTCATCGGATACGAGGAACTGGCAGTGCCCTACATCAAAAAGTGCATGGAAGCCGGAGCTACGAAGAAAGCATACGAAGAAGCCATCAAACTGGTCAGCCTGAATCCATCGAGCGATCTCGGATTACGGTATGCCATTAACTCGTCCGGTTTACTCGGAAAATACGATGAATTCGAGAAATATACAGCGCAAGGAATCAATTACTATCCTGAAGAACCTTTCTATCAGGCAAAGAGGGCTACTGTCCTTGAACGCGACAAGAGATACGAAGCTTCTTTGGAATTCCTGAAACCGATACTCAATAAATACCCGAGCAACAAAGAGATTATAGGCGCATTCTCACAAAGCAGCGAATATCGTGCCCTGCAACTGACAAAGGCGAAAGAACCCGAAAAAGCTCTCGCTGTTCTTGATACAGCTTTGCTTTACGACAGCCAGAACAAGTCGTTGAAATACACCAAAGGCGTGGTATATGAAGCCAACAGACAAGCGGATTCAGCCTATTATTATCAAAAGTATTACGAGCCTTCCATCATGGAATACCGTTCTTTCCAACGGCACTTATCGGGCCTTAGAAGCATGATGCTCAAGAATGAGATCGCTTTGACCTACCTGCGTGCACGCTACGGAGAAGAAGACATCATTACCTCCGTTGCCACCGCCGAATACACCCGAAAAGGCCAGAAGAACAGCTACACGGGACGTCTCAACTATGCAGGACGAAGCGGCTCGGCAAGCGACAGCATGGAGGCTGAAGAACAGACACCGGGAGGGGTCGGCATCCAGGTACAGGGAGAATGGACGCACCACTTCTCACCGAAGTGGAGCACTACGGTCAATGCCGCCTTTGCTACCAAATACTTCCCGGATATTACCGCCGATATTGCCGTACGGCATTATCTCAAGAATGACTGGGAAATAGGAGCGCATGTGGGATACAGACGTGTAGCTGCCTATACGAAACGTTATGAATGGAACGACGAATTCTTTGCAGGAGGCACCGGAGATAACGGTTATCTATTTACCGGCTGGAATGAGTCAAAGACCAACCTGCTCACCGTAGGCGGAGAATTAGCCAAAACGATCGAAGTCGTTCGCCTCAACACGAAGCTGGACATGCATTTCTTCAATTCCAACTTCTACTACAATGCACAGATTGGTGCCAAATACTTCCCGGCTAATGACGGAAAGACGAATATCAACGCCATGGCAAGTATCGGATCGGCCCCGGAAACGGCTGTATTGGATTACGCGCTGCCCGGCTCTTTCTCACACACCAATACAATGGTAGGACTGGGAGGTCAATACATGGTCAGTCCTAATATTACCATAGGTCTGATGGGTACCTGGAATACCTATTATAACCAGACCAACACCGTGCGAGGGAGCAGTCCGCTCAACCCGATAGAATCCATATCGACACGCTATAAAAACTTATATAACATCTATGCACAAGTCTATATTTCATTCTGACACGCTTTGCCCCATATTGGCAGGAATGATATGTATTTGCTGCCTTTTATCCGGCTGCCGCATGCAGGCACGCACAGAGATGTTCCCATCTAAAGAAGGATACCTCATCACAATCGGCGAAGATCCGACGGACAGAGATACCCGATGGGCCAAATACCTGTACGAGCACCTCAAGAAACGTGCAAACGACGATGAAATGGTCGCTTTCGGTGTCTCCGAGATGGATATGTGGCGTATCATCATACAGATAGACCCGACATTGCAGAGAGGATTCAAAGTAGCCTGCAAAGGTTCGGATATCAGACTGACCGCAAGTGACGACAAACAAATGTTATGGCTGCAATACCAACTGATAAAGAAGATCAGCAAAGAAGACCCGCGTATAGACGGTTCGGATCTTCCTCCCGCCCTTATCAATCTCAACGATACTTGCGGAGCTTTTGCATTTGACTATCAAAGTATTTATTCTCCATACGGCCTGAACGCCGATCATACAGGCGTTATCGGCCTGAACAACTTTGACGACAACTGGGGAATATGGGGACACAACCTGCGAAAAGTACTGGGAAAAGATGCAGAGAAAGTATATGCCACCATTCACGGGAAAACAGATGACTCACAACTGTGTTTCTCTTCCGAGGACATGTATCGCCAGATAGAAAATTACATCGTAGATAACTTCGGTGAAAAGGGGAATTTCCGTTTTGTAATCGCACCGGATGATACTCCGTACGCCTGTACGTGTGCCACCTGCACCGCATTGGGAAATACAGAGAAGAACGCAACTCCCGCCGTTACGGAACTGATCCTCCGCCTGTCGCAGCGTTTTCCCAAACACACGTTCTTTACGACTTCCTACCTGACCACGCAACAAGTCACAGACAAGCAACTTCTGCCTAACGTCGGGGTAATTGTCAGCGCTATCGACTACCCGCTCCGCCGGACAGACGGCAAGGACGAGCAAGACAAGAAATTTGCGGAACAACTCGACAACTGGAAGAAAGTAACGAACAACATCTATATATGGGACTATATCAACAACTTCGACGACTACCTCACTCCTTTCCCCATATTAAAGATAGCCCAGCAAAGACTCCAACTTTTCAAACAACACGGAGCCAGCGGCATATTCTTCAACGGAAGCGGTTACAGCTATTCTTCTTTCGATGAAATGAGGACTTTTGTATTATCAGCCCTTCTTATCAACCCGGAACTTCCGGTTGATGAATTAATTAAAAGCTATTTTAATCAGGAATACCCGGTATCCAAAAAATGGCTGTACGATTACTACACAGAGCTAGAAAACAACGCCCAATCCGGTAAGCGGCTCGGACTTTACGCCGGTATCAGAGAATCGGAAAAAGGATTCCTCTATCCGGAGAAGTTTATCAAATTCTATGATGAAATGGGAGATTTTGTATCCGAAGCAAAAGGGAAAGAGCGCAAAAAGCTGCACGAGCTCCAGACCGCCTTGTCTTTCACGCGCATGGAATTAGCACGTGACCACGGTTTCGACGCTTACGGATATGCCAAGCGGAATGGAAAGGATATTCAACCGCTTCCCCAAGCTCGTGAATGGATCGCCCAACTCAAAGAGCATCAAGCATTTGCCGGAATGGAATATTATAACGAGTCAGCCTATGAGATTGACTATTATATAAAGGAATGGGAACAATATATACTTGCTTCCGACATAAAGAAAAGTTTGTTTCTGGGAATGAATCCTTCCACAACCCCTAAACTGAATAAAAATGATTCAAAGAAACTGACCGACGGCACTCACGGTTTACCCGGAGACTATCATTGCGGTTGGGTTATCATTCCGGGAGAAGAATGTACCATCAACCTGCCAGTTAAAGGACTCAATGCATCAGGAACATTCTATATCAGTTTTCTGAATCTTCCCCGTCACCGCATCTATGCGCCACAGCAAGTTCAACTGTTGAAAGACGGAGTAGCCTATAAAACAATAGACTTGAAACCGGAAGACTCCCCAGAAAAAGGAGAAATGATGAAAGCCACCGTTCCGGCAGACTTGAACGGAACAGAACAATTAAGCATAAAAATCAGTTGTTTAAAGAAACCGGGAACGCAAATGGGTATCGATGAAATTGCATTCATCCCTTAGATGCTGAAAAAGTGATATAACAAAAATAAATGGCAACAATGAATAAATCTATATTCTATATTTTACTACTGACGGCACTTCCGCTCTGCTTTACAGGGTGCAGGAAGGAAGTACGTCCCACCAGCATGACGATAAAGGACTCGGTCAGGCACTATTACCCCATCAAGCAAGGCCAGCAACTCGATATCATGTTTACCATCACCAACACGGGAGAAGCTCCGTTAATCATTTCAGAAATGCAACCTTCCTGTGGCTGTATCATTCTGGATAAAAGTTCGCATATCATCATTCCCGAAGACGGTATCAGGCAATTCAAGGCAACCTACAACAGCATCAAGAATGTAGGCGAAGTGGTTCACCGCATCCGGATTTTCGGCAATATGCTCCCAAATGGAAAAGCAGAACTAAAATTTGATGTTAACGTAGTCCCCGACGCAGATTATACACGTGATTATGAAGAACTCTATCAGGATTTCAACACTAAGAACGGTATTGTCAGGGAGATGGTGGACGGAAAAGAATCGGAGTTAGGATATTATGTAGGAGAACTCTAATAATAAGTATTAAATATCAAGTATTAAGTATTAAATGACTGGCTAATACTTGATACTTAATACTTGATATTGATACTTATCTCTACGGATGTATTTCTTTGAAAGCAGCATTCTCTTCTTTCACATTCTGAATAGTCTGTTTTAACTCCCCAATCGGCAAGTCATATCCATACCAGCCTGTATAGCAATCCACCACATACCATTTCCCGTCAGCCTGCAATTCGAACTCGACACGCAAATCCACTTCGGACTCTTCATAGCCCGCTTCAAAGATTTTGTGTTTCGGTTCATTCAGCGTAAACTTGGAGACATAGATTCCCCCTTCTTCCTGGGTGATACGTTCTTCCTTCATAGTTTCGCTATCCAGCAACGGCCATTTTTCCTCGGTGAAAGGGAACGTTTTTTCGGTTTCGCCGTCATCTGCCAACAAAGTAATCGGGGTCTTTAATGGGAACTTGATACGAGTATACTGGAAGGCTGCACTGGAAGTAAATTTATCCAGAAACGATTTGAAATCTTCACCGTCTTGCGTAGTCAGTTCACTATCGGCTTTTGCCTTGGAACTATTACCGCAGGAGATAAACGAAACACCGGCGAGCAGCAGCATAGCCAGCAAGCAGCATACAAACTTTTTAGCTCTCATAACACTATACAAATTAAGAGTTTAATTGACGGCGCAAAGATAATGACAAGTTTGGCATCTTGGTTATTTTAAGAACTAAATATTTGCGCCTATATAATCAATTTTCCGAATCTATGTATGTTTCAGATATTCATAACCGAAGCGACAGTACAGACACTTGCGTTTATCACAATACTCTTTTTGCAACTGTATCAACGCCTGACTATCCGCCGCACTGACAACCGGAAGCCCGGCATCACTCCACGAACGGATAATATGATTACTCTCCGCCTTCAATTCTTCCAGAAAACGTCCGGCACGTTCACACATTCGTTCATCTGCCTTATGCAAGCCGTATGTATAAAGAAAAGGAACCACTGTATTTATGATTATCAAATCCTTGGAACGCTCTCCCATCACCTTCTCCTTTTGTGAAGAAAGTCGTACGAATAAATAATGATTTTCCCAATAAGGAGACGTACGGGCATCCAGCAAGGTTCTCACATCTGCCAGAGTTTCCGCTTCCAGCAAACGTGAAAACAACTTATCCCCTTTCTGATAGAGATAAGCCAACTGCGCCAGACGAATATGCGGAAAGTTTTCCGGACGAAGCCGTAGAAAACGCCATAACGTAGCGTCCATCCCCTGCCCGATTTCAAACTTCCGCTGCAAATAACGGAACTCCTTGCAAAGACGGAGACTATACTCGTCTTCCTGTTCCTTTTTCAGAAACGTTTCTTTCAACAATCCAGCCAAACCATAGAAAAAAGCCTCTATCTGAAACAAATCATTCCGGTGCTTGTCCATCGCCCGAAACGGCAGTAATCCCGCCCACGTTTCAAAAGCATCTCCATTCAAGCCAAAACCGAAATTACGGGCAAGGGTGATAAAGAACGCATCTTCCCAATTACTGTTACAATGTTTGAGACGCTGTGTGATTAATTGCGCTTTCTGCTCCAAACGTTCCGTTTGCAAAGCGGTCAGCCAGGAATGAATCGTAAGTTTGGGAAGAGAGGCAAGGATGGAATAACAAGCCGGATAATGATCCGCGACACAAAGTTCGTGGTAATGCAATTGCACATTTTCCGGACAGGTAAGTAACAGTTGCGGTATCTGTTCACCGTTGGAACGGGTTATTTCCGTATCTGCTTCGCTTACTACATGAAGAATCACAGAATCGTATGTTTTGTCAGAATGATGTCCGTGGCGGAACCAGTCGGAAGAATGTGTATGTATTTCGATGTTTCCCACCCATAAGGCGCCGTCAATCTTTAGTTTCGCGTTGAAAAAGTCGGGACCGGCGTTGGGGTTTTGCAGACCAGGGTCAATCACTTCTACCGGTAAGCCGTTGGTGGTTTGCAGTACTTTCAGGGGAAATAATTTATGCTTCCACACGTAGTGGAGAAGATGTTCCATGTTAACAAGACGTTAATGTGCGCTGCAAATGTAATAAAAATCTTATCTTTGCGACTATTATTTTGAATATAAGTCAGAAAACAATGAAAATAGCACTGATCGGTTACGGAAAGATGGGCAAAGAGATAGAAAAGGTTGCCCGTAGTCGCGGACATGAAATCGTCTGCATCATTGACATCAATAATCAGGATGACTTCGAATCGGAAGCATTCAAATCGGCCGATGTGGCCATTGAGTTTACCAATCCGATGGTAGCTTACAGCAATTATATGAAAGCGTTCAAAGCCGGTGTGAAACTGGTATCGGGCAGTACCGGATGGATGGCGGAGCATGGCGAAGAAATCAAGAAGCTCTGCACGGAAGGGGGCCAAACACTCTTCTGGTCGTCCAATTTCAGCCTGGGAGTCAGCATCTTCTCCGCTCTCAACAAGTATCTGGCTAAAATCATGAATCAGTTCCCTGCATACGATGTCACCATGAGCGAGACACATCATATCCACAAGCTGGATGCCCCCAGCGGAACAGCTATTACACTGGCGGAAGGTATTCTGGAAAAGATAGACCGTAAGGACAAATGGGTGAAAGGAACTTTCCTTGCGCCGGACGGAGCCATTAGCGGAACCAACGATTGTGCTCCTAACGAACTTCCTATCTGCTCGATCCGTGAGGGTGAAGTTTTCGGACTTCATACCATCCGTTATGAGTCCGATATAGACACCATTTCTATCACCCACGATGCCAAGAGCCGCGGCGGGTTTGTATTGGGAGCCGTATTGGCAGCCGAATATACTGCCACACACGAAGGTTTTTTGGGTATGAGTGATTTATTCCCGTTCTTGAATGACTAAAATATCAGAAGCTAGTTCTAAACAAATATAACATTATGAGACAAGCCACACGCGCACAATGGATCAAATGTGCCACTGCTATTCTACTTTACCTCATCTTCCTTATCTGGGTACGGAGTTGGTGGGGATTAATTGTTGTTCCTTTCATTTTCGATATTTATATCACAAAGAAAATTCCCTGGTCTTTTTGGAAGAAGTCGAAGAATCCGGCTGTCCGCAGTATCATGAGCTGGGTAGACGCCATCGTGTTTGCGTTGGTTGCTGTCTACTTCGTCAATATCTACATCTTCCAGAATTATCAGATTCCTTCTTCTTCATTGGAAAAATCATTGCTGGTGGGCGACTTCCTGTATGTGAGCAAGATGAGTTACGGTCCCCGCGTACCGAACACTCCCCTTTCCATGCCGTTGGCGCAGCATACATTACCTGTCTTCAATACTAAATCATATATCGAGTGGCCACAATGGAAGTACAAACGGGTACCGGGCTTCGGCAAAGTGAAACTGAATGACATTGTTGTCTTCAATTTCCCCGCAGGAGATACGGTAGCAGTGAACTACCAACAGACAACGGACTTCTATACGCTGGCTTACGGCGAGGGACAACGTATCTATTCCAAACAGATTGAAATGGATAGTCTGACACGCGCCCAGCAACGTGCCATCTATGATTTGTACTATGCTGCCGGACGTAAACAGATAATGAACAACCCGCGCACTTACGGTGAAGTCCTCTGGCGTCCGGTAGACCGTCGCGAGAATTATGTGAAGCGTTGTGTCGGCCTGCCCGGTGATACCCTTCAGATTGTAGACGGACAGGTTATGATTGACGGTAAAGCGATTGAGAACCCCGAAAACCTGCAATTCAACTATTTCGTACAGACCACTGGTCCGTACATTCCCGAAGATATGCTTCGTGAACTGGGTATCAGCAAGGACGACACCATGCTGATAGAAGACTCCGGCTGGGAAAGCGGACTGCTGGAAATGGGACTGGACAGCCGGAATGCACAAGGCAAACTGAATCCGGTATATCATTTCCCGCTAACCAAGAAGATGTATGAAACGCTTTTGGGCAACAAAAAGCTAATCAGCAAAATAGTAATGGAACCCGAAGATTATGCCGGACAGATGTATCCGCTCAATCTTTATACCAAATGGAACCGCAACAATTACGGTCCGATCTGGATTCCTGCCAAAGGAGCTACCATTACCCTCACAGAAGACAACCTGCCTATCTATGAGCGTTGCATCGTAGCCTACGAAGGCAATAAGCTGGAAGTGAAACCGGACGGTATCTACATCAACGGTGAAAAGACCAACGAGTACACCTTCAAAATGGATTATTACTGGATGATGGGTGACAACCGTCACAACTCCGCCGACTCCCGTTATTGGGGTTTTGTACCCGAAGATCACGTAGTGGGCAAACCGATTGTTGTATGGCTATCGCTTGACAAAGACCGTGGATGGTTCGACGGCAAGATTCGCTGGAACCGCCTCTTCAAGTGGGTAGACTGATAAGTGTACGGATAGAATAGAGTGATAAGGTGATAAAAGTTGATGAACATTCGTAAATTCAAATGGATACTAGCATTTGCCGGAGCAGTAGCCGTAGTGCTTCTGCTCCGGGGATTTGCTTTCACGTCCTGCCTTATCCCTTCCACCGGCATGGAGAATTCCATTTTTCAGGGTGAACGTATCCTGGTCAACAAATGGAGTTACGGGCTGCGGATTCCTTTCATGTCGCTTTTCTCTTATCACCGCTGGTGCGAGAGTCCTGTGCGTCGGCAAGACATCGTAGTATTCAATAATCCTGCCGGAATCCGGCAACCTCTCATCGACCGTCGGGAAATCTATATCAGCCGCTGTCTCGGAGTTCCGGGAGATACGTTATTGGTCGATTCTCTTTTCTCCGTTATTTCTCCGGAGGCACAGTTTAACCCGGATAAGAAAAGACTTTATTCGTATCCCGCCTCAAAAGAAAATCTGATTACGTCACTCATGCATACCCTTTCCATCACCAACGACGGATTGATGGGAAGTAATGACAGCACCCATGTACGCAGTTTCAGCCGTTACGAATATTATCTGTTGGAACAGGCCATGAATGGGAAAGAGAGTTTCGTCCAACCTTTGTCAAACAAAGAAGATGCCGAACCAAATCCGCTGATTGTCCCCGGAAAAGGGAAATTTATCCGGGTCTATCCCTGGAACATGACCTTGCTGCGGAATACCCTCGTGATGCACGAAGGCAAACAGGCAGAAATAAAGAACGACACTCTCTACGTGGACGGAAAACCCACACAACACTGTTATTTCACCAAAGATTACTATTGGATGGGGTCTAACAATACCGTCAACTTCTCCGACTCACGGCTCTTCGGATTTGTCCCGCAAGACCATATCATCGGAAAAGCCTCCATCATTTGGTTCTCTAAAGAAAAAGAAACAGGTTTATTTGACGGATATCGATGGAGGCGTTTCTTCAGAACAGTGAAATAATCTTCCGGATCATCAAAGAAACAACCCCTTCATAATATCTCATAATATCCTTAATAACAGAGCCTCCTAAACGAATTAAAATGAAAGAAATGAACATCGCTTATTTATCTTCAGCCTATCTCGCTCCCGTTGAATATTATACCAAACTACTGGCTTATGACAAGGTATTTGTAGAACAATACGACCACTATATAAAACAAACCTACCGCAACCGGTGCACCATTGCCGGCCCATCGGGTGAGTTAGCTCTTTCCATCCCAACCGTAAAGCCCGATACATTGAAGTGCCCAATGAAGGATATCCGCATCTCCGACCACGGCAATTGGAGACATCTACATTGGAACGCCATCGAATCGGCCTACAACAATACTCCTTTCTTTGAGTACTACAAGGACGACTTCCACCCCTTCTATGAAAAGAAATACGAGTTTTTAATCGATTTCAACGAAGAACTCTGCCGGATGGTCTGTGAACTGATTGATATTCACCCCACCATTGAGCGCACTTCCGAATATAAGATGGAGTTTGCTCCCGGAGAATCCGATTTTCGGGAAGTAATTCATCCGAAAAAGGATTTCAGGGAAGTGGATACAGAGTTTGTTCCACAACCTTACTATCAGGTTTTTGAGTCCAAACTGGGTTTCCTGCCTAATTTGAGTATCATAGATCTGTTGTTCAATATGGGACCGGAAAGTCTGTTGGTACTAGGCAAGCGATAACCTCACATTGTTTGTGCCCAGTATGTTATCCTTCATTTTTGCTAAAGTGAAATAAAGATATGGTAAATGATTTGAGAAACAAGAGAACTTTCTTATCTTTGTATTCGTTAGATACTTAATAATGAAAGGGAAATAGTTATGGATACAACTATGAATCAAGGTGTTTTTTTGAGTATACCAAAGTCTGATATAAAATTCTTCAAAGAGCTTGCAAAGAAAATGGGTTGGGACATTGATATCAGAGAAGACTTTTTAAAAGACTATATAGCATCACGTCCAAAAAGAGTGAATCTTTCTGAAGAAGAAATTCTTGCAGAATTAAATGCTATAAGATACGAGAAATGAGAATAATTATTGATACAAATCTATGGATTTCATTCATGCTAGGACGCAAGATTGCGACTATGCGCACATTACTTACCCATCCCTCATTAGAAATATATGTATGCCGTAAGCTGCTAACGGAAAATATGTCGTCATCCAAACAAAAAGCAAATCAGAGCTTAGAGACAAAAAAGATCTTTATTTACTCTCTCTAGCCGATACGATCAAAGCTAACTACATTGTTACTGGAGACAAAGATTTATTAGTCCTAGAAAAACATAACCGGACAAAAATTGTAACTATAACAGAGTTCATGAAGTTATTGTAGCCCTCCCATCTGGAGGAAAATGTTTACCGCTTCAAACTGTCATTATCTATAAATATTTCTATCATTGACAAAATGATTAGGGTTTAGCGATAGCGTCACATGTGATGTATCTCATATCATACTCTCAACTAAACCATAATCACTAAATGAGCTCTATAAAGCTGTTTATACCGCTACTTCTTCACGATTCTTCTCTTCATTAGATTCTGCCGCATCCAACCGATTCAATAAGTATCGTACATTCTGAAGATGTATATTGTTATTCCGATCCATTTTTTTAAATTGCCAACTGTTTTTAGTGGTATTCAGTATACAATTCATTAACGTTCCCACTGCATCAGCACTCTGGAAACGATTGGTATTGGAGATTTGCGTATTCATCATGTGCGCGCCGAATCCTCTAATCACCTCTTTCACACTTATCGACTTATAAGTACGGATAGCTTCAAAGGCCGCCACATTACTATAAAGCGTATTAGCTAAATCCTCCAGTCTCTTTCGATCTGTTCGTTCCACTAGATAGCTTTCAGGATTCATAAAACAATTGAGGGTCAGATAAAAAGACATCATTTCATCATCGGATGAAAAGATAGCGTGCATGAGTTGCGTCGTGTCCCCCGGACGGGCCTCCTGGTTGCTTAAAACTTCTTCCATAAGAATTTTAATTAAATGGTGAATAAATTAAGTTTAATGGGGCGATACAGAAAGGTAGTTTTAAGGAATAAAAGAAGCGGTTCCGCCTGTCCCATTGCTCTTCACCATCCACAACAGGCAGTAGGTGCATTAACATCCTACATGGGGGTGCGAAACCGCCATATAGGAAAATGGGACAAGCATAAAAAAAGCTTGCCACATTAGATACAGCAGGCTTCCCTGCCGTGGATTTTGATAAAGAGCATTGCAAAGATAGAATATAAAATCAGAAAAGAGAAAAGAAAATCAGTATTAATTGAAGTTTACAGCAATAAGCTTAAGACAGAACCGTCTAAAGACTACTTGCAACTATAAGATTCATTTTGAAGGTTCACCGGTTTCACCTTTAGCTGAATGACTATAAATCAAAACTTTATGGTGAAAGAGGATGCAAAATACAGAAAGAGCCATCCTTCACCTCCTTCACAAAATAAAACAATACGACATCGCAGAGACGCTTACAAGATAAAAAACAGAAGGATAAATGACAAGATAGCACTATAGAGATGCTTACATCATATAGATTAATGGGTGTATACATCCAATTTGTTGGGTATATATATCCAATGTATTGGGCATATATATCCTGCACGTTGGATATATATATCCTGCGTCTTGGGTATATATATCCAACAACTCAAGTATTAATAACCTAGATACAAAGTATTAATAGCCTATAACTCAAGTATTAATACTTAAAACAACACAATATACAAATGAGTGGAAGTCTTATCAAAAGAAGCCCTACAAGATTAAAACATAAAACTAAATCCTTTATTGTGAGAAGCTTTATATTTTTGAATTTCCAAAGACAGTGATTTTTTCAATTGCACCGCCATGAAATCCAAAAAAGGCTGGCTGGTTTCATCATCTTGTGCTTGTTGTAAAGAAAGGATATAATCTACCCTATCCTCTTTAAAAATCTTAGCGGGAAAAAGATGATAGCAGAATTGAATGTAGTTCATCAATAAACGAGCTGCTCTCCCGTTGCCATCCACCCAAGGATGAATAGTCACTAAATTGAGGTGAGCATTAAAACTTAGTTCGTATTGTTCACGAAATGTTTCCACACTCTTTTGCCGCTCCTGCAACAGGAAGCAAAGTTCCTCTACTTTAGCAGATACTTTTTGATAACCCATATAAGAACGCCCACCTACACCAGCCGTAACACCACACAAACGAAACTCTCCTCTGGAAGAATCAAAAGAGCCGCCTATTGTATTATGTATCCCCCCTGTTGTCCGCATCAAAGTAGCATTTAACTTCTGCAAGAAAGCAGGAGTTATAGCAGTATTACATTGCGCTTCCTCTTTGGCAAGCTCGTATGCTTTCTTCAGGTCCTCATTCATCAGATGATATACCAACGGCTTTCCTTTAGCTGTTACACCTTCATCAAAAAGAAGCTGTGCATCCATTTCGGTTAGTGTAGAACCTTCAATGGCTGTAGAATGGGTAATAAGAGAATAGAGGTAGTACTTCTCATAGTCTACCGATTGACTGATACCGAGTTGCTGAAACTCCATATACAGTTCCTCTATTTCCTGCCAAATACCCTTTTCCATCATAGGTTACCTTGATTGTTATTTTTCCCAAAATTACTTATGATACAACACTTTACCAAGCGAAACGACTATTTTCTTACTATTTTTTGCAAACACAGAGAAAATGTAGGTAATAAAAAAACGCTAAGTCGATTTGTTACAACCACTTAGCATTTTGCGAATACCCAAACTCGCCGCCATCTCCTTAAAAGAATCTCTAACCAAACATTAACCTATTTCAATTCAAACGGCACAGTACCTTTCACATCTCTGGATGAACTACCGATGATTGTCTCAAACTGGTACACCATTGAGCAATATTAATAAAGCTATTTCGCAATTAGTTTCAACCCTATTTGAAACTAAAAGTTTCAAGCCTTGAAACAAAGTGTTTCAAGCAGGGAAACAAAGTGTTTCACACCGAGAAACGGATTGTTTCAAGCCTTGAAACAATTCTTGAAACTAATCGCTACTGGTGAAGAGATGGTGAAATTGTTGCCCTTCACCCATAAACTCCTTATTCATCGAGGAAACAGAGAAAAGGTGAAAGGGGAGTTGAAAAGGTGGGAAATAAATATCCAGTGGGAAAAATTATTCGATTCTATACGAAACTGGCAAATCGTCCACAGTTTGTGGACAAATTCGATTTTATCCTTTTCTCATCGAACTTAAAGCTACTTTTTCCTATATGGGAAGATAATACAAATTAAGGGTGAATGGTAGTAAGTTCTATCCTGACTATAAACAAAGAAGGCGGCTCCTGTACCCGGAACCGCCTTCATCTCCTAAAAAAAGATCTCTAACCAAACATCTACCTATTTCAACTCAAATGGTACAATACCTTTAATATCTCTGGATGAACTACCGATGATCGCCTCAAACTTGCCCGGTTCGGCCACCCATTCGTGTTTGGCATCATCAAAGAAGCTCAATGCTTTCTTATCAATCGTCAGCGTTACTGCTTTCTCTTCGCCCGGAGCCAGTTTCACTTTTTGGAAACCTTTCAACTCTTTTACCGGACGAGGGAGCGAGGATTTCTTATCACTGATATAAAGCTGAACAACCTCCTGACCTTCACGAGTGCCTGTATTCTTCACATTGACTGTGAAAGAAATGGTATCATCTGCTGTCATTGTTTTCTTGTCGGCCGAGGGTTTTCCATAGGCGAAAGTAGTGTAGCTCAATCCGTGTCCGAACGGGAACAACGGTTTGATTTTCTCTTTATCCGCCCAGCGATAACCTACGAAAATATCTTCCCGATAGATTTCATTAATGGTGTCCCCTCTATGTTTAGACTGTGCCAGTTCTTCTTTATTACCCGGATATTCGCCCAGTTTATGAGCACCTACATCTTCCAGTTTTGCAGGGAAAGTGAAAGGAAGTTTTCCTGAAGGATTGGCGTCTCCCACCAATACGGAAGCAAGAGCTGTTCCGGCTTCCGAACCCAGGAACCAACCTTGAACAATAGCAGGCACTTCATTCACCCAAGGCATAGCCACTGCATTGCCGGAGATATTGACAACAATCAGGTTTTTATTCACCTTTGCCAGTTCGCTTATCACTCTATCCTGCGCGTATGGCAAACCCAAAGAGGCACGGTCCGAATCTTCACAGTCCTGATGATTACTCTTGTTCAAGCCACCGAAGAAGATAACATAGTCGGCATCTTTAGCCACTTGCA
>ERZ1673736.1710-NODE-1710-length-27393-cov-4.550589_pt1 | contig 27393 bp, 29 predicted proteins | sample MGYA00580212_ERZ1673736 | MGnify/ENA primary metagenome ERZ1673736 (study PRJEB41218, sample SAMN15661752) | gut metagenome | host: Homo sapiens | place: Canada: London | collected 2015-08-20/2019-03-30 | study: EMG produced TPA metagenomics assembly of...
CATGGATAAAATGAAGCCCCCATTTCTCATACAGCCTCTTCTGCCAGGAATGAATAATCCGCAGTACTTCCTTTGCATCTTCTTTCCCGAAAGGCTCCAGCGGATAGAGTCCTTCCCGGTATTTCGTAAGTCCCACCGGAACCACCGACACACTCTGCAGACAAGGAAGGTACTCCGCCATATCCCGAATGCTTCTCTCAAGCTCCTCGCCGTCATTGATCCCCTTACACAACACAATCTGTCCATTCATGGTAATCCCTGCTTCATAGAGCGTACGCACCTTCTGAAGTGCTTCTCCGGCAAAACGGTTATGAAGCATCTTACACCGAAGCTCCGGGTTCGTGGTGTGGAAAGAAATATTAATAGGCTCCAAATGGTATTTCACAATCCGGTCAATATCATGATCGCTCATATTCGTCAGTGTAATATAATTCCCCTGGAGGAAAGAAAGACGTGAATCATCATCCTTAAAATATAAGGTCTCCCGCATTCCCTTCGGCATCTGATCGATAAAACAGAACATACACTTGTTCCGGCAGGAACGGTACTCATCCATCAACCCCTGTTCAAATTCAATTCCCAGATCCTCTTCGTAATCTTTTTCAATCTCCAGCTCCCATTCTTCTCCGTCCGGCTTTGCAATTAACACCAGCAGCTCTTCGTCATTTACCAGATAATGATAATCAAATACATCCTCTATTATATTGTCATTGATAGAAAGCAGCCTGTCTCCCGGCTCAATGCCCAATTCCTGCGCAATACTCCCCGGCTCCACTGCCTTTACAATATGTTCATGCTTCATACAATTCTCCGTTCAACACTTTTCTTCTTCCATATTATATTCCACAGAACAGTTAAAAGCAATCGTATAAAATGTTTCCGATGAAAAATAACCACAATCCTCCACTCTTTCATTGACCTATACCAGCGAAAGATGTTATAACTAATATATAATTTACATATCAGTTCAGCCATAAGTCGGATTGTGGGTGAATCATGCTTGCATGAATGAACACACGATCCGGCTTATGAGCGGAGCGCCATTTTATGAGCAAAAATAGCTGCATAGCAGCGGAGAAGCATCGTAGATGCGTTTTGCGAATGGCGCGGGCTGAACTGTTACAAGAATTTACAGTTTAGGAGATTGCTTATGTCAAATGAAAAACCAGTCGTTCAGACAGTACCCGTTGCACCTTTGAAAATTGCCGCCTTAGACAGCTGTCTCGAGCTTGGTAAAAAAGTAAATAATTATCTGTTATCCTTTAAAGAAAATGTTATAAAGGAAGAGACACACTCCCCGCTTTTTTCCTCTTACCATGAGGATACCTATCTGGTGGAATGCTGCTGTCCACGTTTTGGCACCGGGGAAGCCAAAGGTGTATTAAAAGAATCCATTCGCGGAAAAGATTTATTTATTATGGTAGATGTATGTAATTACAGCCTGACCTATACTGTCAACGGCCATCTGAACCATATGTCGCCGGATGACCACTATCAGGATCTGAAGCGGATTATTTCCGCGGCAAAAGGAAAGGCTCACCGCATCAATGTTATTATGCCCTTTCTCTATGAAAGCCGCCAGCACAAACGCACCAAGAGGGAATCTCTTGACTGCGCCCTGGCTTTACAGGAACTGGTGGACATGGGCGTGTCAAATATCATTACCTTTGACGCACATGATCCCAGAGTACAGAATGCAATCCCGCTTCATGGATTCGACAGCTTTAATCCGCCATACCAATTCATGAAAGCGTTGCTCCGTGCGGAGCCGGATCTTCTTGTTGACAAGGAACACCTGATGATTGTAAGCCCGGATGAAGGGGCTATGCACCGCGCCGTATATTTTTCTAATGTCCTGGGCGTAGACATGGGAATGTTCTATAAACGCCGGGATTATTCTGTTATCGTCAATGGCAAGAATCCGATTGTTGCGCATGAATTCCTTGGAACAGACATCAATGGTAAGGATGTCATTGTCGTAGACGACATGATTTCTTCCGGAGGAAGCATGCTGGATGTAGCGCGCCAGATAAAAGAACGGGGAGCCGGACGGGTATTCGTGTGTACCACCTTCGGTCTTTTTACTGACGGTTTCCAGCAATTCGATGAGTATTACGCAAAAGGCTATATCGACCGTGTAATTACCACGAACCTTACATATCTGCCGCCGGAGGCACTAGAAAAACCTTATTTCCTAATAGCAGATATGAGCAAATTCATTGCACTGATTATCGAATCTCTGAACCACGACCTGACAATCGGAGCCGTTATGAGTCCGACAGAGAAACTTCACGTACTGTTAGAGAAGCACCGTGCAAAACAGAAAAAAGAATCGGAGAATTAAATTCTCCGATTCTTTTTCTGTTCTTACTTATTGAAATCTGTATAAACCGCACCATTCTCCATGGTAATTCCTCTTGCTTCTGCCATCTCACTTACTGTTACGAGCTGATATCCATCTTCAATCAACTTCGGAATCAGATAAATTGCTGCATCCACAGAAGGACTATGAATATCATGCATCAAAACAATATCGCCATCATCAGCATTGCACAATACATTATTAATCGTTGCCTGCGCATCCATCGTCTTCCAGTCTAAGGTATCTATGTTCCACAGAATCATGGGAAGACCTACATTTGCCTTCACATTATCATCAATATCGCCATAAGGCGGCCTCAGCACTGTAGCAGGTTTTCCGGCTGCGCCCCGGATTAAGTCATTCGTATCACCTATCTGTTTCTGTATACCGGCTGCATCAAGTGTAGAAAGCTGGGGATGGTCGTAAGAATGATTGCCCAGTTCACATCCGATTTGGAGCATTCTTGCCACTTCAGCTTCGTATCCCGGTATATTCACTCCCTGCATAAAGAAAGTTGCATGGGCATTATATTTCTCAAGAACATCCAATAATTCTCCGGTCCGTTCTCCGGGACCATCGTCAAAAGTCAGCGCCATCATCGGTTTATTGGGATCCAGACGACTCTCTCTTGACTCCATCTTCCCTTCTTCATCGAAAACACAATCGTAAAAACCAATCTGCTTCTCACCGGTCACTTTGTTCCCATCAGCATCAAAATAATATGTATCGCCTTCGGATTCCACAAACTGGGAAGTCACATAGTCTCCCTCCCATGTCTTGAACTTGTCTCCATCCCACTCACCAATCTTATTTTTGACTGTAAGCGTTCCGTTCTCCATATTCATCGTGACCCTGTTCTTCCATTCGGAATCAAGCCGTTCCTTCATATCTTTAGAAAGTTTTATCTTAATGGAATACTTACCTTCTTCGGTTCCGTCGGCATCACATTTCAGAGTATATCCCTTTCCTGCGTTCAGTTCATCCAGAAGATCCTGCACAATATATTTCGACTTCCTGTCCAGCATCACATCGCTTTTCTTATCTGCGCAGCTTGCCTTTGCCGTAAATTCAGGTATCTCCTCTTCCTGCAGCATGGATGCGGCATCCACCTTCAGAGTAATATCCACATGCCTTCGCTGCCCGACCGCCCTTACAGTAAACACAGTAGTCAGTACCAGGAAACATATCAGCATAGCGCCTATGCACTGCCTTCTCTTCTTAATCCGCCTTGCCTTCTCTCTGCGGCGGCGGCGCTCCCGCTCTGCTCTTCTGCGTGCCAGTTCCTCTTCTTCACTCAGCACACCGCCGGGATAGGCATTCCTGCCATCCGTATACCGGTTTCCGCCGGCACGGCTATTCCCTGTGCTTACATTCCGGCCACCGGCGCTTGCTCCTACACGCGGATTCCGGCTCCCGGTGCCTGCCCCGGTACGCGGCGTTCTGCTTTCGGTGCCCGCCCTCGTACGTGAATTCCGGCTGCTTTCAGTGCTTACCCTCGCACGTGAATTCCGGCTGCTTTCGGTGCCTTCCCTCGCGCGTGAATTCCGGCTTTCTCCACGGCCTGTATATCTTTCTGTTCTGCCAGTATTCCCCTCATTTCTCCTCTGTTCCATCTTAAACTTTTTCTCCCGTATCCCGCAAAATCTTACCAGTGAATCATTATATTACACTAGATGTAGTATAGCACTCCCGATTCTCAGATGCAACAAAAGCCCGTAGATGTAACATTTTCTTAAACAAATATTAATCTTTAATAAGGATTTTATAAGTTTTTCCAGTGTACACATGAATCAAAAGCGTTGTACCAGCATTCCATTTACCATACTGATAATATGTCCGTCTTTTTATTTTTGTTATTGTTATAATCGTTCAGAACCATCTCGAAAACAATTATAGATTATCATACAAATCTTCTGTAAATGTCAGACCTCCTCTGTATCCTGCATAGGTACGGTTAAAAACCAGTCTCTCATTCATTGGAAAAGATGCCAGTATAAACTGGATATCCTTTTCCAACGCCACTTCACGTTCATTGCTGCTGCCGATCAGTAAGGTTATCTCCTTTTCTTCATTTAAAAGAGCCTGGTTAATCTCATATTGGTCTGCTGTAAACACTATCCTTGGCGGTACCGCATATTCCAAATCGCTAATCTGTGCAATAATTCTGTCCTTGTCTTCCTGTCGGAATATCGGTTCCGATATAATAACGAGTACGGGAGTAAAACTGAAATCATTTGCCAGATACCTTGTGATTCCCACTGCATTACTTGCATCTGCAACTACGGCAAACCGTTTCCAGCTTACCACTCCTATGGATTGCGCCAGATAATGATAGACATAGTCCTCCTCTGCGGCAATTACCTTTTCAACCAGCTCATCATCTAAACTAAGAGCTTTTGCAACTTCTCTGACAAATCTCGTGGTATCGGTTGCCCCCACAAACAATCCCGGAATCCTTATGCTTGGAACACCGAACTTTTCTTCAAATTTTTTTGCCGGTCCATTCCAAAGCCATGGATTCACAATAATATTCAAAGCTGCACCTGAGCATTTTTTAATATCATTGATTCCCTGATGTTTTGTAAAAAAGGTGTTGACTTTAAGCCCAAGCAAAGACAATATACGGTCAATCTCTTCCAATGTACCGCTCCAGAATGGATCATGATAAGGAACAATCCCGAAAATATTTACAAGCTTCTCATCTTTCGGAATATCTTCTTCTATTACCTGGTCTATAATGGCATTCCAGACTATTTCATAACCTAGGTTGCTGTCTCCTGCAAATCCCGGCGTATCAATTGAATAAACTTCATGCCCCTTATCTTGAAACTCCTGTGTAACGCTGATGATATCATCGCCAATAATGCCTGCGGTACATCCTGTCAGTACAAAAAAAGCATCTGCATCCATAATAGCAATAGCGCCCTGAATGGTAGTCCTTAACTTATCCGTCCCGCCAAATACCACTTCTTTTTCCAGCATATTACTTGAGGGAATCGACACACTGCTGACAAAGCAGGATGATTTATGTCCTGACTGTCCCTGTTCCGCTGCCGATGTCTGCATACAGCAGCCTGGTCCCGCATGAAGTATGGGACATACCTTGTCCAAAGCGCCCAAAACAGAATTGATTCCTGCCAGAACACAGCCTCCCCTTGGATTTTCCAATATCTGTGACATCCTAAACACCTCCTTCAATATATTTAAATGCATTTTCTTCATACCATGAATCTTTGTATGGCAGTTTCACATGCTTTGCTAATTTCACATTAAATCCCGGATTCTGTAACTGATCTGCAATTTTATTTCCCAGATATAATAATCCGTCATATCCCATGGTGGGGCGCTTGCCATCCAGAACATGCGTTGTAGGGATACCCAGTTTTGCAGCCCACTCCGGCACTCCGATAAACGCATCCGGTTTTAGTTTTTTTACAAGGTTTGCCTGCTCAAATGGCTGCATATTTGCAATATCCACCACAAAATTTTTGTGAATTCCATTGAGATATTCAATATCAACCTGAGCATCGTCATCATAGGTAGGCGTTTCCAGTCCCACAAGCTCCATACCAAAGTCATCAATCAAAGCAGCCGCTGCAAAAGAACGCCCTGTTCCTCCGCAGATAAATACCCGTTTTCCCTGCAGCCTTTCTCTTATCTCTGCCACCAGCGGTTCTATGCGTTTATGCTCCATAGCAATAATCTCTTCCACTTCCTTTTCTTTTCCTAATACTTTTGCAATACCACGATACCATTTATCTGTGTTACGGATACCGATGGGCATTACGGTATGGGAATATGGAATTTCATAATCCTCCCACAAACTTTTCATAAACTCATCGGCAAATACTTTACAGATGGACGTGGAAGCCTCTGCCGCAGGTATCTTCTTAATCTTTTCCAAAGAACTGTAAAATGGGATATAATTTACCTGAATGCCGATTTGTGAAAGCATGCGTTCCATTTCCTTTTGGTCTGCAAAGCTTACTGTTGTCGGAGCAAAAAGGTTGACTAACCCTTTTTCCTTTGGAACTTTCTCTTTTTTTAATATGTACTTATTGATAGATAAGAAAGCGGCATCAAAACCAGAGGCACATATTTTAGACTTAAAGCCTTCACAATGAATCGGAACCATAATCGTATCCGGATATTCCTGTTGTAAGTCAGAAGCAATGGCATCTATATCATCACCGATAATTCCCGATGCGCATGATGCATAAATAAATGCCAATTTCGGATTGTATTGTTCCACTGCTTTTTTCACAGAATCCCGCAGTTTCTGTTCCCCACCGAACACAACACTCTTCTGGTCGATATTGGTAACGATAATCCTTGGGTTTTTAATATTCTTAATCCCCCTGTGCGCCTGTCCTACACGGTACATGTCAACTGCCATAATGGAACATCCCACACACCCTTGCGGGGAATGGGAGATAAAAACAGAATCCTTCAATGACATTAGTGCTGCCATACTGTTAATTTGCTGGCATTGCAGCCCCTGTGCAAAACTTCTGTCAGCTTTTTTTAAACAGCCTTTTTTAAAGTTCTCCTCCACTTCCTTTCCTGTTGTGCCCAAATCATTGATTCTTCCTGACTTGCTTTCACGCACACCGGAGTATTTTATTTTTCCCATATTGCCACCTCGACTTTCTGCTAATATTACAATCCAAAAAAAATGACAGATTATCTTTTCCGGATACACGCTTTCCTCATATATTCATCTGCATTTTCCCTGATATTGGTTATTGTCCTATGACTGCCACACACTTTGCAGCTTTCATTCTTACTATTAAAAGATACGATCCGTGTCCTCATGGATAACCCATCCAGTACAAAGATTTTCCCAGTCAGCAGCTCCCCGACTCCCAGCAAATATTTCACCGCTTCCAAAGCCTGAATGCTCCCAATAATGCCAGCAACTGCGCCAATAATCCCCGCCTGACTGCAATTGGGAATGGAGCCGCTTTCCGGTACTTCTTCAAAAACACACCGATAACAGGGATTGTTTCCCGGCACATAAGTCATTACCTGTCCTTCAAACTGTAAAATCCCTGCATGGCAAAATGCTTTTTCCAACAAAACACAGACATCATTGATTAAAAATTTTGTTTCAAAATTATCCACTGCATCAATGATAAAATCGTATTTACTGATAATTTCTTCTGCATTATCTACCGTTAATGCATGTGGGTATGCCTTTATCTCAATTCTGTCGTTCAGCTTTTGCAGAGACAATTTTGCGGATTCTGCCTTATTCACATATTCCGTCTCCATGTTATGTATAATTTGCCTTTGAAGATTTGAGATGCTTACCGTATCCGCATCCATAATGCCAATCGTACCCACTCCGGCACCGGCAAGGTATAAGGCTGCCGGGGAGCCAAGCCCTCCAGCCCCCACAATCAATACACTGGAGTTTTTTAGTTTTTTCTGACCCTCACTTCCAACTTGGGGAAGAATCATCTGTCTGTCATATCTCCTGACTTCCTCTGCATTTAATTCTTCAAAATGATGCAAAAGCCACTCCCGATACCCTCCTGATAGGTTGTAAGCCTCAAATCCTTTTTGGATTAATTTTTCAGTTATCACAATGCTTTTTTCACCATAAGTGCAATATACAATCAGCTTTTTATCTTTCGGAAATCTCTTCAGGTCTTCACCATTGTCATTCCAACAGACTGCTCCTGGTATATGACCATGCTGATATGCGTTTTCACTTCTTGTATCAATACATATGTAATCATCTGCAGGCATCACACCCATCTGTTGTACAGAAATATTCAGATTCCTGCCGCCTTCTCTCGGAATCAGGCCATATGTATTTGAATCACCAAAACATAATATATGTTTCATCCCATCACCTCTGCCCGGCCTAATTTTTAAACTGCAATTCCTGATCTTTTACGCTTACTTTTGTGTCTTTGCTTATTGATTTAGTAATAAATGTATTTCCTCCCACTACAACATTTTCTTCAATTACCGTATCACCGCCTAAAATAGAAGAACCCGAGTAAATCGTAACATAATCCCTTATAGTCGGATGTCTCTTTACTCCTTTAAGCTTCTGCCCGCCCTTTGTTGATAATCCGCCTAAAGTAACCCCTTGGTACACTTTGACATGTTCCCCGATTACAGTGGTTTCCCCAATCACAATTCCCGTACCATGATCCATAAAAAAATATTTTCCAATCGTTGCGCCTGGATGAATGTCAATTCCGGTAACGCTGTGTGCATGTTCCGTCATAATTCTTGGTATCATTGGCACTCCCAGCAAGAACAGTTCATGGGCAATCCTGTAAACAGAAATTGCATACAGCCCCGGATAAGACAGTATGACCTCATCTTTACTTCCTGCTGCCGGATCACCCTCATATGCTGCCTGAATATCCGTATCCAGATATGCTCTGATCTGCGGTATCTTCTCCATGAAATCAAAGACCATATTCTGAGCTTTTTCCTCCAAATCATTATCTGCACATCCCGGATAAGCCCCACAATATTTTAAGACAATCATTGTCTGCTTCTTTAAATGGAATATAACATCTTCAATCGTGGCAGACATATTATTTCTCAGGCTGTAAATTTTATATGCTTTGTCGCTATAATATCCGGGATAAAGAATCTTCAACAGTTTTTCTACGATTTCTATTACTGCTTTCTTATCAGGCTGATTATATAAATCTGTTTTGTTGACAGCTCTCTCATCGGTATAATCATCCAATATTAACTGAACAATGCTTTCCACCCTGTCTTCATTCAATCTTCCCATATCAGTATTCCCCATCTTCCGCTTTTTCTGCGATATCAAAATACATTCGCATAATATCGCCGCATTTTGCATTTCCAACAGTACCTACTCCACTGGGATTTTCTTTTTCACTATACATTTTCTGTCTCCTTTTCTTTTTGAAAACACATCACTTCTGGCTTTTTACAAAATCCTCATACACCGGAGACATTCTTCGCAGTCTCAGGGCAATCTTCTTTAGTTCATCTGCCACAAAATCGATATCCTCCAATGTAGTTTCTTCCGACAGGGTAATCCTCAATGAGCCATGTGCAATCTCATGCGGGAGTCCAATTGCAAGAAGTACATGGGAAGGATCTAATGAGCCGGATGTACATGCCGAACCGCTGGAAGCACACACTCCTATCTGATCTAATAAAATCAGCAATGATTCCCCTTCGATAAACCGAAAACAGAAGTTCACATTATTCGGCAGTCTGTCGGTTTTATGCCCATTCAGCCTGACATAGGGAATCTCTGATAAAACTCTTTCTATCAAATGATCCCTCAATGTTATCTCCTTCCTGGTTCTTGATTCCATCGTATCCCCGGCAATCTCTGCTGCCTTTCCAAATCCAACAATTCCCGGCACATTGGAAGTTCCTGCCCTTCTGTTCCTCTCCTGTGCGCCACCATGTATAAAGGAACGGATTTTTACACCATTACGGATATACAAAATCCCGATTCCTTTTGGCCCATTAAATTTATGCCCACTTGCAGAGAGCATGTCTATTTCCATATCATCAACATTTATTGGAATATGTCCGTATGCCTGTACTGCGTCTGTATGGAACAACACGCCGTTCTCATGTGCAATCTTTCCTATTTCCGCAATCGGTTCTATTGTTCCAATCTCGTTATTTGCCGCCATGACCGATATCAAAATGGTATCCGGGCGAATGGCAGCTCTGAGTTCTTCAAGAGATATTTTCCCGTCCTCATCTACATCAAGATATGTTACCTCATATCCCTGCTTCTCCAGATATTCACAAGTATGCAGTATGGCATGATGCTCTATTTTACTGGTTATAATATGTTTTCCCTTTGAGCAATAAGCCTCTGCAGCTGCCTTTAATGCCCAGTTATCAGACTCGCTTCCTCCGCCTGTAAAATATATTTCTTCTACATTTGCACCAATTAACTCCGCCGCCTGCTTTCTTGCACGGTCAACTGCTTTCTTACCCTCTCCTGCAAAGCTGTATACGGCAGATGGGTTACTGTATGTCTGCCTGAAAAAAGGAAGCATTTCATTTAACACTTCTTCACTTACCTGCGTTGTCGCAGCATTATCCAGATAAATCAGTTTCTTCATAAAGATACGCCTTCTTTCTTATTATTTTTTATTCAACATTATGTTCATAGGCCTTTCCAAAAACATATAAACCTATTATTCATATTGGAATTATATGATTTATGGTACAGATTATAGCCATGTATAAGATGCCTGTCAATAGATTTCACTTCACATCACAGTGATCTCCCCTGCTGATTACTATGTGATAGCCCACGCTTTCTATCCGTTTCTCCAGACATTTCCTACACTCTGCTGCTTCATCTCCCGTGCAGACTTTCCCATTATATAATGCATATTTATCCCGAACCCCCATTGGAGACAGATTTGGCATCACCACTTTGGCACCTGCCTCTATCCCCAGTTCACGGCCTCTGGGATTTATTGTCGCTAAGGCAGTAGTTGCAGGCAACAATAAATCCGGCTGCTGGATACGCAGTAAACTTAAAAGGTATAGTGTCAGTTCCATACTTCCCTGTATTTCTTTCGCAAATGGTGTGTCACTGTGTGGGATAAAAGGTCCTATTCCTACCATCTCTGGTTGCAGTTCTCTGATAAATTGAAAATCCTCCGCCAAATGTTCAGCCGTCTTTCCCGGACTTCCTACCATAAACCCACATCCCGTCTGATAACCAATCTCTTTAAGATTCCACAGACACTGCTTGCGATGTTTCAGTGATAAGTTATGTGGATGCAGTTTTTGATAATGGGACTCTGCTGCCGTATCAAATCTACAATATGGTCATCGGTATAATATGGATCTTCGCCTCCTTGTAACACAAATGTCCGAAATCCCAGTTTTTTCCTTCCCTGCAGCACGCCATAATATCCTCCCTGCTTAGACGATATCGTTCTGCCTTAGCGTTGCTGCAACGAATTCCACAGTAATAACAATCATTTTTACAATAGTTAGTAAATTCAATCAGCCCCCGGATATAAATATTCCTACCAAACTGCTTGTCTCCAATGGCTCTTGCCTTTACTTTTGCATAATCACGCAACTCCGGACAATTAGCATCAATCAGCACTGCCATCTCTGCTTTGGATAATTCATGTTCCTGTTCCAGGCGATCAATAAGCCGTTTTCCTTCTTCCACTGTCAATAGCGTATATTCTGAAACACCGATATTATCTTCTGTCCTCCATGTCATGGAACCAGCATCTGCTTTCATAGTATCGTCCCTCCTCCTGCTGCCAGACTGCCATCATATAATACCAGTGCCTGTCCCGGTATTACCGCCCTCTGATGCTTTTTACTAAGGCTGCTTTATGCAGTACTGCAACAATCTGCTCCAAATATTTCTCAGATATATTCTGCCTTTTCGCTATATCCTTGAGCCTTACCGGTTCTCCATGATTATAAGTTGCCAAATCAAGCATTAGCTTTATCGCATTTTTTCCTCTTGTTGATATCCTCATAAAAACCTCCTTGCCTGCACCCCCCTCCCGCATAGATATTATACTATTCATATAGGAATTATAAAATTATTTGTTTTCTATAGCTCGTAATAGATTTTGTCTATTTCACATGATAAATTCCATTAAAAGATTGTTCATCCTCGTATGCCACTCCCTCGACAAACACTTCAAAAATGGAAGCGGTACAATACAAACTTTGATATATTCGTTTACATGCAGACATAGGCAGGCACTTATTATCTATAATCCTATCTTCTTTAAGACTATAAGTGCTTACCAACTCAACTTCATATATTTATATAAAAGACTGTCGATAAGCACTATTTATTTTACACTGTCAATTTTGCAAAATGATTTATAGATAATACTCTACTTCTTCAATCTTTCCACCAAAATTCAAAATTTCAAGTATCTTTGATCTGTATTCCTGAAATGTATCCTGAGCTCTTGCACGAGATCTTGGCAAGTCTATATCTATAACAATCTCTACTTTTGATGGTCTCGCGGACATAACAACTACCTGATCTGACATATAAATTGCCTCATCCACATCATGCGTAACCATAATCACCGTCATATTATATTTTTTCCAAATATCTAATATCTCATCTTGTAAGTTCATTCTCGTAAACGCATCTAAAGCGCCTAAAGGTTCATCCAACAACAATACGGATGGATGTCCTACTAATGCCCTTGCTAAAGATGCTCTTTGTTGCATACCGCCTGATAGCTGATGCGGATATGATTTTTCAAATCCACCCAGCCCGACAAGATTGATAAACTCCCCGACATCCTTTTGGGAATCCTTATAGATATGCCTTGCCTTTAACCCAAATGCGATATTTTTCTCAACTGTCAGCCACGGAAAAAGATTGGAACCCTGAAATGCAAATCCCCTGTCACTTCCTGGCTTCTCTATCTTTTTGCCATCCAGGTAAATCGCACCACTGCTTGGATTGTCTAATCCCCCTATCAGCCTCAGCAATGTTGACTTTCCACATCCTGATGGTCCAATCAGGCTTATAAAAGTTCCTGGCTCAATATCCAATGAAAATCCGTTTAACGCATGTATATTTTCTTTGGAAGCATCCGGATTCACAAACTCCTTGCTTACCTCCTGTATTGAAATCTGCCCTACCATTTAATGACTCCTTTCTGCCATACCAAAATACGATCTCTTACTCTAAATAAGAGTGTCAATATCAAAGAGCATATGACTGCTATAATGATAAGACCTGCATATACGCCATCATACATCATAACCTGTTTCTGCCAATTAATATACCATCCAATGCCGCTGGAATTCCCGTTCATCTCCACAGCCATAAGCGTAGCAAAAGAAGAAACCGTTCCATAAAATATCCCTAAAAATATGCTTGGCATTGCACTTGGAATTGCAACATGTACAATCTTATATAAAGTGGATGCACCTAACGTACTTGACACCTCAAAATGAACCTGACTGGTACTTTGTATTCCGCTGCTTGTCATCAGTGTTACTGGAAACCATACAGCAAACGCAATCAAAAATACATTCGCCACATGTGTGGTTGGAAATACACTTAATGCCAATGGAATCCATGCAGTTGTGGGAATAGGTCCTATTACTTTTGTGACCGGGTTCAGCCAATAGCCTACTTTCTTATTATACCCCAATGCCAATCCAGTCAAAAATCCGATAGATGCACCCCAAATAAAACCGATAATCAGCAATTTTAACGAGGACAATACATTTTCCAGTAGAAAGATCCTTTGCTCAAATAAAAGTCCAATAATTCTATCTAAAGACGGAAAATACAAAGTTGGCAGAATGGTTGTCTTAGAAGTGGCAATATTGATTATCATGAGCAACAGCAAAACTCCGGCAATCAGAGGAGCTTTGTATATTAATATTTTTCTCCACCTCTTAATAAAAACTGCTGCCAAAACCACTATTACATACAGTCCTAAAATAAGCATGACAAAATATATGTAGTATGGATATGGAGTAGCCTTTTGTTCTCCGTTGTCTTTCAGACCATAATATGTCATAACCGAAAGAATGATTGCCAATATCGGTAGAATAAGTTTTATAATAACATGTATCTTTTTCATATTTCCTCCTGTCCTGACCGCTAATCACAGCAAGAACTATTCTCTACTTTTTTTACTTCTGAAAACGTGCCGTCATCATTATATGTATAACTCTCCGGTACATCCTCAAATTTCGCAATATGGTCAGCGGTAAAGTCATCGATATTTCTTCCCTCCTGTAAGTCACCAATCTCCAGTAAGTCTGTACATGCATTTTTAAATGTTTCTTCCATGGCGCTTACCGATGGCTGATAATTATAGGATGACAACAGTTTCGTATTTTCCGCCAAATCACCAGAACATTGTTCGTTTTCAATTTGAAGTCTGGCAGCTTCCTCCGGATTTTGCTGCACATAAGCGGAGGCTTTCAATAATGCTCTGGTATACGCTGCTGCTTCAGGGTGTTCTTTTGTTATAGAAGAAGTTATGTAAGATGCACAGCAGTATTCGTTTTTAAACTTTTCATCCTCTGTCAAATCTAATATCTTAGTAAATCCATATTCTTTTTCTGCGGAAGATGCCACCGGATCATGAACGGCGATTGCATCTACCGCACCATTAGCTAATGCCAGCGGCAGATCCGTCATATTGTAGACAACCAATTCTATTTCCATATTCGTTGTACTTACACCGATGCCTAAGTCTGCCAATTTCCTTTTCAATGCCACTACCGATGAATCACTCATTCCCGGCACACCTATTTTCTTTCCCTTTAATCCGAATAAATCTTTAATATCTGAATCCTTGCTCACATAATATTTTGTACATCCGGTATGAAGTCCTGCCGTAAAAGATATATCTAATCCGCTGTCCACCTGCGGTATCAGGCTTCCCGCCAATCCCACACAGGCATCTATCTGCCCGGAAGCCGTCAAATCTGCTGCCTGCTGCATATCAATCTCTACCAGTTCATACTTAATCCCGGCGGCATTAAATTCCTCCTCGAAATATCCTAAATCCTGTGCAACATGAAGTGGTGCCAGACATAGTGAACCATTTGCCGTTCCAATTTTAAAGACATAAGATTCCTTTTTCTCTTCTTTTCCGCAACCGTTGAGAAGCAATGCTGACAACATCATCGTTGTTAAAACTAATGCAAATATTTTTTTCGTTTTCTTGTTCATCGTCTTTACCTCTTTTCTTATTATCAATTTTGGAATTTCCTCTGTAACATTTTTATAAATCCATACACAAAAGGACAACCAAAGATTCTTTAAATCAAATCTCCGGTTGTCCGGTCAACTTTTTTTATTTCTGCACCCGTAAAGATTCATGGTTATCCATATGGGTAAAATAATGCGATATCTTTTCCAATGCCTCTTTCACAGAGACACTGACATCAAAAGCTGAAATAGCTTTCCGCTCTAATTGCTTTTGTATGTGAAATCCAATTTTTTTACAGACAACGCAGCGGCAGTCCGATATCAGTTCCACCTTTTCAGATGTTTCTCCAGCGCCACCGCATCCGCCTCCTGTACCATTGCCACAACCTCCTCCTGTTTTGCAGCTACCCGATGAATTACAGCTATCCGCTGCAGATATCCCGTCATTATCTGTTCCTTCCTCACGAAAAGTTCTTTCTTCCAGCTTTCTATATATACCATCTGCCACTTCATATATGATAAAACTTTTCGCTGCGCCAAAAGTCTCATCTATTTGTAAGCCATCGGAGGATGCGACCGCTATTTTATACGACATATTTCCTGCCCTCCTGTTAATTAAACCTTTGGACGGCTACTGTATAAATATCTTCAATCAGACGGATACCACCTGTATAGCCTGCATAGAAATCATCCAATACCACTTTATCCTGTACCGGCCATGCAATATTTAAGTAATTTCCTTTCAGGCTTTCCGTAAGTTCCTTTTCATAGTAGCTGCCGAGAATAAGCGGATAACCGTGGTAGTCATGCTCTTTAATCTGCTCATGAATTTTATAGCTGTCCGTTTCAAATACAACCTCTGCCTGCAGGTTAAAATTCAGTTTTTTGAACTCTTCTGTAATTGCCTCACGGTACTGTTTTGGCGTATCATCCACGATAAACTGTTTTGCAGGCACAAGCCCCAGATCATTTGCTAAAAACTTCGTAATGCCGAGGGCATACTGTGCATCCGCAACCACAGAAAACTGCTTATTGATAACACGGTTTTCGAGAAAAAGATCCGCATATCTTTCAATCAGATAGTAATAATAATTCTCATGCCCACCTATGACACTTTCCACCTTTTCCTCATCCACCCCTGCAAACTTTCCAACTTCACGCAGAAACTTACTGGTTTCATATGCACCAATAGGAAGTGTTGGAATATGGAGCCATGGAAGCCCAAGTTTTTTCTCCATTTTCTGCATATTTTTGGCAGAAACCCATGGGGAAACCAACAGGTTAAACTCTGCCTTTGGAATCTTATTGATTTGATCGATTCCTCTGTTATAGCCAAAAATCGTGTTTGGCTTAAGCCCAATTTCCGCAAGCAGTTTCTCAAGTTCCCTGATATTTCCAAGCCAGAATAAATTCTGATAAGGAACGTCCGCCCAGATGTTGACCAACCCCTTTTCTCTTTCTTCTGACTTTTCCAAATACTGGTCTATAATGGCATCAATCACCTGCTCATGCCCGATATAGTTATTTCCCTTAAATCCTGCGGTAGATGCGTAGATAACAGGCTTATCCGCATCTTCAAACCTGCTTACCACCTCGCCTGTATCATCACCTACAATTTCCGGAATACAGCCGGTCAGCACCACATATAAATCTGCATCAATCACTTTTAATGCATTTTCAATCGTTGTTTCCAGTTTTTTTGTGCCGCCGAATACCACATCTTTTTCATTGATACTGGTACATGGGAAAATATTTGGCGAGAAATAACCGGAACTCCCTGTTCCATCTGATAATTTCTGTGCACATCCGGGACCAGAATGCAGTATCGGTATCGCCCTTGTAATTGCCTGTACTGTCTGCATTGCTCCTAAAGCACATTTATATCTCTGTTTATCTAATAATTTTGCCATTTTTAAGCCTCCTTCCGAGGCTTTGCCTCTTCTAAAAACGCGCCCACATTCTGCTCATACCACCAATCTGTATAAGGCAGCTTTACCCGTTTTGCCAGATTCTGTTCAAAACTTCTGTTACGGGTGGCGTCAAGAATCGTGCGGGCAAATTCAAGTGTATGTTTATAACCAAAGAGCATGTATTCATCCGCCACGTAAACCGCCGGAGTACCATTTTTGATTGCCCAGACGGTAGAACCCGGATGTCTGGAAAGGTATAAATCAGGCTGGTACTTATGTAAAATGTTCATAACTTCAAAGTTCTGCTGGTCGGCAACGCTTGCCTCAAAGTCTATGTTATTGTCCAACAGATATTTCATAGATGGCGGAACATCCCCATTCTCGTACTTCTTATCATAATGCCATGCCAATGCCCACACAACCTCTATGCCAAGTTCATTCAGAACCCTTGAAACCTCAAAAGTATATCCCGGTCCCATACCGATTACCGCCCGGAGTCCTTTCAGTTCTTTCTTGATTTCCTCAATCTGTGGCAGGTAGATTGCTCTCTGCTCCTCAATATATTTCTCTATTTTTTCACTTCGGTCTGTCACCTTGCCAATCTCACGCAGCCATGTTTCAAAACCCACAATACCACACTGATTGATGCTTCTCACATAAGGCACTCCATATTTTTCCTCCAGTGCATTTCCCAGGTAATTCCCCAGCGTACCACAGATACAGGTAGTCGCAAGAGATTCCGAAATGTGCGACAGTTCCTCCACTGTAGAGTTACAATATAAGAAAACCGGCTCCAAATCAAATTTCCGAAACATCTCCATAATTTCCGGTCTTGCACTCTCATAAAAATTCTTGAAATTGATGGTGTTCCTTTTTTCCTTCGGCGGCTGTACAATCGAGCTTAATACCGCATGGTCAGCAATATCAAACCCGGTCGCCCAAATGCGGGACTTAAATCCTTCACAGTGAACTGCTACAATCGGAACATCTATTTCGTCCTTGACTTCATCCACCACGCTGTCTATATCCTCACCAATAATTCCAGTCGCACAGGAACTGGTTACAAAAATTGCCTTTGGTGAATACCTTTTATTGACTTCCAGTATTATCTTACGTAAAGATTCCGTAGAACCAAAGATAGTATCCTTTTCATTCATATCTGTGCCAACATAAACCGTATCATTGGTAACACCGCGTTTCTTTGCCATAACTTTATCCAAATAATATGCTCCTGCGCTTGCCACGGAACACCCTGCCGGTCCGTGATGAATAATTGCCACATCCCGGATTGCAGATAACTGTCCCAATGCACAGCTTGAAAGGCAGGTGCTGGACTGCGAAAAGCATCGTAAACATCCTTTTAATGTCCCACACTCACTCTGTGATGCCAGATCACTCAATGAACCAATATAGCCTGTAATGGAACCAATCCGATTTTCTCTTGTCGCCACATTGGAACTTTCTAAATTTATTGACATAGTTTACCTCCATTCTTCTAGACTAAAAATTCTTCATTAAACAAATTGGTGGACAGATAGCGAAGCCCTGTATCCGGCAGCACCGCCACAATTGTTTTGCCTTCATTTTCCGGTCTCTTTGCAAGCTGTGTCGCTGCATGAATAGCGGCTCCGGAAGATGTACCTATCAAAATTCCATCTGTTTTTGCCACTTCTCTGGCAGCCCTGTATGCTTCAATCGTCTCCACTTCAAATTTTTCATCATAGATTTGTAAATCCATAGTTTGCGGAACTCTCTCCACCGGAATCCCCTCAAACGGATGCACACCTGTGATTTCTTCCGGTTCAGGATTTTCTTCACTCGGCAGAGAATTTTCTCCCGGCTGAATAGCTATGATCTGTATACCAGGATTCTTTGACTTTAAATACCTGCCGGTACCGGACACTGTTCCTCCCGTTCCGACATTTGCCACAAAAATATCCACTTTTCCTTCCGTGTCTTCCCAGATTTCCGGTCCTGTAGTTGCTTCATGAATGGCAGGATTAGCAGGATTTGAAACCTGATCCACAAAGAAGATATCCTTTTCCTTAGACAGGACTTCCTCCCGCAAGGCTTTAATTGCAGCTACAAAATCCCCACCTGTTTCTTCCAATACTTTGGCAATTGCCGGTTCCTCGGAAAGTTTGATTGTCTCCCCTCCAAAAGCATGAATAACCTGATACCTCTCCTGACTGACCTGATCCTGAATATAGACACGGAACCTATAGCCTTTTGTCGCTGCAATCGCCGCTAACCCAATTCCTGTATTTCCACTCGTAGTTTCCACAATCGTATACCCCGGCTTTAATAAGCCTTTCTTTTCTGCATTCTCTATCATCGCTAAGGCAATTCTGTCCTTTACACTCTGATTTGGATTGTAATACTCCAGTTTTACCAATATCTTTGCCTGCAATCCATGCTTTTTCTCATAATTCTTGATTTCAAGAAGTGGCGTTCTTCCAACAAGTTCCGTAATCGATTCATAAATCTTTGCCATATTTACTGACCTCCATCTTAAATGTGATAATCATCCGCTGAGTCCATCAAACCAAACTCAAGAAGGATTTCTTCCAACCTCTCCTGTGTCATCGGTGTGGGGATATCAAACTTTGTATTGTTAATCACCGCCCCTGCAAGATTGCGGTATTCCTGCGCCTGATTAGAATCCGGCTTATATTCAATCACTGTTTTTTTGTTGATTTCTGCTCTCTGTACAATATTGTCTCGGGGAACAAAATAAAGAAGCTGTGTACCAAGTTCTTTAGCAAATGCACGCAGAAGATCCAACTCCCTGTCCACATTCCTGCTGTTGCAGATAATGCCGCCAAGTCTTACGCCTCCTGTCCTTGCATACCGCTTAATTCCCTTTGCAATATTATTGGCTGCATACAATGCCATCATCTCACCGCTGGCAACAATATAGATTTCCTTTGCTTTTCCCTCTCTGATCGGCATTGCAAAGCCTCCGCAGACCACATCACCTAACACGTCATAAAATACATAATCCAAATCCTCCGTGTAAGCGCCCAAATTTTCAAGCATATTGATGGACGTAATAATACCTCGCCCTGCACAGCCTACGCCCGGTTCCGGCCCGCCGGATTCCACACATCTTGTTCCGCCATATCCCTCTCTCATAATCCTGTCAAGCTCGATATCCTCGCCCTCATCCCTAATCGTATCCAAAACTGTCTTCTGCGCCAGACCGCCAAGGAGAAGTCTTGTAGAATCTGCCTTTGGATCACAGCCTACCACCATTACCTTTTTTCCATGTTCCACCAGACCAGCTGTCAGGTTCTGTGTTGTGGTCGATTTTCCAATACCACCCTTCCCATAGATTGCAATTTGTCTTAATTCCGCCATTGTTCTTCTTTCCTTTCAAAATAAATGTTGTATTTGTTCATATGTGATTAACTTACCAATAGATTCCTCAATCATACCCGGCAATTCCATTGGTACAATGCCTGACTGTTCCATAGCATTTGCAGCCCACATTCCTATCCTGCTGACCAATATATATTTGCAGTCCTTAAATTTATTGATATTTTCACGAAGCTCCTTATCACTGTGATTTCCCCCATTACATACCGGCGTAACGGTTCTTGTTTCCAGTAATCTGTGCTTACCTGTCTCTGTTATTTCATATATATAGAAGATATCTGCCCTGCCAAAGTGCTGGTTTATGACAATTCCATCACTGGATGCAGTAGCCACTTTGTATACCTCCGCCTTTGGTTGTTCCTTTACTGATTTATCCATGCGAAAATGTTTCCTTTACATTTAATCTTCTCTGGTAAATCCGATCACCATACTCCGATTTTCCCGGAACACCCACCGCATCGGCTCTGCAGTGCTGGCAATGCCTGAATACATCTATATACTTAGATGCTTTTGTTCTTGCCTCATCAATCTGTAAGCAATTAGGAGCTTTCCTATCAGCCAGTTCATACTGTGGAATCAGGGGAATGATATTATAAATGCTTGCACCTGCCTCTTTTACAGTTTTTGCAATTTCTTCTATATGCCCACCATTAATCTCTGGAACAAGTACTGTATTTATCTTTATTGTGATACCGGAAGCCGCAACTTTTTTAATACCTTTTAGCTGATTTTCTATGAGAATTTCTGCCCCTTCTATGCCTTCATATTTTCTACCATGATAAATAATGTATTTATTCAGCTTTTCGAGGATCTCAGGTTTTACTGCATTCACTGTAACCGTCAGGGAATCAATTCCTATATCAATCACTTCATCCGCTTTTTCATACAGTAGCAGCCCATTTGTGCTCATACATTTGATGAGCTTCGGAAATTTTTCTTTCACTTTTCGGAAAGTCTGCAAGGCATAATCCGTAGCAAGTGTATCTCCCGGTCCTGCAATGCCAGCAACTGTGATTTCCGGACAGATGGACAAAGCTTTTTCCAGAACTTCCAGGCTTTCATCAGGCGTTATCACTTTTGAGGTCACTCCCGGCCGTTCTTCCACATCATTAATCACCCTGTCACAAAAACGACAGGCAATGTTACATCCCGGACTAACCGGAAGATGAATCCGTCCCACATTATTTTTATGACCGCCAAAACACGGATGGGAGTTTTGTAAGTCCTGATATGTATTGCTCATACTACACCTTCTTTCACTATAATATGTAACGATTCAGAACAGAAAATATTATGCAAAATATAGTATGTCATGGTTTACTCTGAATCCGAATCGTTACTGAATGACACTGGGCGGATTCGAACCGCCAACTTCAGTTTTGCAAACCTATGCCATTCCAACGGCTACAGCATCCTGATTTGGGAACTATAACGATTCATAAAGAAAAAACCAGAGGTCTGTTAATCTTTTTTAACAAAACCTCTGGTTTTCCAGTCAGTTTTTTATTCTGTATTTTTCAGTCTTATCTATTTGGACAATTTTACCATCCTGAATAACAAGTGTGATACTTCCATATTTCATATCACTTAACAGTTCTTCAAGAGTACCTAAATGCGAACTATCCAAAACCTGCTTACTTTCTGTTTCTTTCATTCACATCCGCCTCCACTCCGGACAAAATCTGTCTGTTTAATTATTATTGAACAATGGAGTAGACAAATATCTGTCGCCAGAGTCAGGAAGTAATGCTACAATCGTCTTTCCTTTATTTTCCGGTCTGTTCGCAAGAATCGCTGCTGCCTTAAGCGCAGCACCGGAAGATATTCCCACAAGGATTCCTTCACTTACTGCAAATGCCTTTCCTTCTGCAAATGCATCCTCATTCTCAATCGCAATAATTTCGTCATATATTTCCGTATTAAGAACTTCCGGGACAAACCCTGCACCAATTCCCTGAATCTTATGCGCCCCCGGAGTTCCCTTTGACAAAACAGGGCTTCCCGCCGGCTCAACTGCTACGATTTTTACATCCGGATTCTTTTCTTTTAAATATTCTCCAACACCCGTGATGGTTCCGCCTGTTCCTACACCAGCAACAAAAATGTCAACCTTTCCCTCTGTCTGTTCCCAAATCTCCGGTCCTGTTGTAGCCTTATGCACTGCAGGGTTCGCCGGATTCACAAACTGTCCTAAAATGACTGCTCCATCAATTTCTTTAGAAAGATCTTCTGCTTTTGCAATAGCCCCCTTCATTCCCTTGGCTCCTTCTGTGAGCACTAGCTCTGCGCCGTATGCCTTTAAAAGATTTCTCCTCTCAACGCTCATGGTATCCGGCAGGGTAAGGATTGCCCGGTATCCCTTTGCCGCTGCGACAGCAGCAAGACCGATTCCGGTATTTCCGCTGGTAGGTTCAATAATAGTTGCTCCTTCTTTCAACAGACCTTTCTTTTCCGCATCCTCAATCATTGCTAATGCAATACGGTCTTTTACTGAACCTGCCAGATTAAGATACTCCAGTTTTGCAAGAATGGTGGAATCTGTTATGCCCGCTTTCTTTGCATACCTATTCAGTTTCAGAATCGGGGTTCCTCCGATTAACTCCAGTGCACTTTCTTTGATTTGACTCATAATGATAACCTCCATATAGTTTAATATTTTTTGTTTGGCAGCTCTGCTGTCATCTTTTTTAATCAATTTCATAAAAAAACAGCTGTCATATGCTTATGACAACTGTCGGCTTTGCATTTAGTAAGCCAAATAAATCATGCATATGAAAAGCAAACCATATTCATATATACAGTTTGACAGCAACACATATCTTTTCTAACTTTATTCATCACTATATCTCTTGCTTTCATATGATCTGCTCCTTTCTAATTCCTATTTTTCTAATAGGTTTTGTAGGTTTTGTTCTATGTTTCACATTATACTTTTACAGTTCTCTCTTGTCAACAGATTTTTCTGCTGAAAGCAATAGATTATTCCTTTCACATATGATAGGAATTACCTATATTAAATCTTTCCGTATGTAATTCACCTTCTATTTCCCGAAAAACTTTATCTAACTCATCCAACAGGTCTTTTACATCCTCAATGCCGACCGAAAGCCTGAGTGTACTATCTGTAATCCCGTTTTTTTCTGATACATTATGAAAAAGTCTTATGCTTCCCCCATAAAGGTCTGCATCCACAATCAAATGATCCCCCGGATGAAACAGCTCCATCATCACCGTAATTGCTGCTGCATCCCTCTTCTTCTTCCAAATGCAGGCATTTTGTTTCAATTCCTCTTGCCATAGTTTTTCCTCCTGATTAACCTAAAGATTTATCCTTGTATTTTGCTATTTCCTCCAGATATTTCTGTCCGATCGCACTTAACGGCGCATCTTTCCTTGAAATATATCCAATCGTCATCCGTTCATCTGATTTCAGTTTTACGGCACAATAATCCTTTCCATTAAGATCTTCACATAAAATACCGGAACATAAAGTATATCCGTTCAACCCAACCATAAGATTTAACAAAGTAGCCCTGTCATTGGCACGGATAAATCTTTTGTACTGATAGGTACTTAAAACCTCTTCTGCAAAGTAGAAAGAATTGTGTTCCCCTTGTGCAAATCCAAGACATGGGTACTCATCCAGTTCCTCTAATGCTATTTCTTTCCTTTCGGCCAGTGGATGTCCTTTCCACATATATACATATACACCACATTCCAGCAATGGCTGAAACTGCAGTTCATACTCCGCAAACAACTTATTTAATACGTTCCTATTAAAATCATTCAGATATAAGATGCCAATCTCGCTTTTGCGGTTTTTGACATTATCAATGACTTCATGGGTTTTTGTCTCATGTACCTCAAATTCATACTCATCCATTCCATACTGCTTCACAAGTTCCACAAATGCATTTACTGCAAATGTGTAGTGCTGCATGGATACGCTGAATGTCTTTTTTACCTCTGTCTGTGAAATATATTTTGCGTCCAACAGCTCATACTGTTCCATTACAGATTTTGCATATCCGATAAATTCTGCCCCTTTAGTTGTCAGAGTAATCCCATTTTTAGACCGTATAAATATATCGAACCCTATCTCGTTCTCCAATGAGTGAATTGCCGAAGAAAGGCTTGGTTGGGATATAAAAAGTACCTTTGCTGCATCATTCAATGAATTCTGCCCTGCTACTGCAATCACATATTTTAACTGAACTAATGTCATCTTTGTTCTCCCATTATTCCTATCAGTATAGTATGTTAATATGCTTTATATACTATACCATCAAAGACAACTTTTGCATAATTCTTTTTTCCTTTAGATGGTTATAGCTTTTAACAATAATCTCTTATTGTTTATAGCAACATTTCAAGTTCTCTACAAAGTGTTTTCATGCTACCTATCGAATCACCGTTCCTTTCCTACATCACACTCAAAAAGTTTCAAGATTTCCCTCACCTCCTTAAAAATGGGCATAAAAATACCATTCACTCTTTGATTTGTTATCGCAAGTGAATGGCATTATTTTTGAGCTTTTACATATTCAATAATAAAATTAAGTTCCTCTGTTGAAAGAATATCAAACGGATTCTCTGCTCCATCACCAATAAGGTATCTAGGTACCGCGACATTGAGGCAAATATTAATCTTTTCCTAATTAAGCACGCGCACACGCAATACATCCTTAATTGCCCGCAAATCCTCAGCCACAGTCTCCGGAACATCAGAATCAATATCTATCATTGTGTAAGCATATCCGCCCTTACTTTTATTTACTAAATCTGCAATATTCATATTATCTCTAGCCAAAACTTTTGTAAACTGGCCAATCATATTAGGGACGTTGTGATGAAGCAATACGATTCTCTTGTTATCTCCTACCTTACCCATATTACAATTCGGATAATTCACGGAATTTGTAATATTGCCGTTCTCCAAATAATCGACCATCTCTTTTACCGCCATCTTTGCACAGTTATCTTCTGATTCTTCTGTGGAAGCGCCCAGATGTGGAATTACGATTGCGCCTTTCACCCCTGCCACGATCGGTGTCGGGAAATCCGTCACGTAATGCTTTACTTTTCCGGAAATAAGGGCGTCAACCATTGCTTCTTCATCCACTAACACATTTCTTGCAAAATTCAGTACCACAACATCTTTTTTCATAAGGCTGATTGCATTGGAATCTATCATTCCTTTTGTACTTTCCATTGCCGGAACATGTATCGTAATGTAATCACACTCTTTGTAAAGTTCATCCACGGATTTTGCATGATGGATATTCCTGGACAGCTTCCAGGCAGATTCAACAGATACATACGGATCGTAACCATATACATCCATTCCGAGATGCATAGCTGCATTGGCAACCAGCACGCCGATTGCTCCAAGACCGATTACTCCCAGCTTCTTGCCTTCCAACTCACATCCTGCAAATGCTTTCTTTGCTTTCTCTGCGTCTTTGGCAATATTGCCATCCTCTTCGTTCTCCTGAACCCAGTTAATACCGCCGAGAATATCCCGGGATGCCAGCAGCATTCCTGCGATTACCAGTTCCTTTACGCCATTCGCATTTGCTCCCGGGGTATTGAAGACCACAATTCCCTCTTCTGCACATTTCTCAAGAGGAATATTATTGACGCCGGCCCCGGCTCTTGCGATGGCTTTCAGGTTCTCCCCAAATTCCATGTCATGCATTCCCGCACTTCTTACCAGAATTGCATCCGCCGTCTTTGCATCGCTTACAGGAACATATGCTTCCGTTAATCTCTCCAAACCTACTTCCGAAATTGGATTTAAACAATGATATTTATACATGATTACAGATTCTCCTCTTCAAATTTCTTCATAAATTCTACTAAAGCTTCCACGCCTTCATATGGCATTGCATTGTAAATACTTGCGCGCATACCGCCCACCGTACGGTGACCTTTCAAGTTCTCAAAACCGGCCTCCTTCGCCTCTTTAACGAACTTGGCATCCAGTTCCTTATCGCCGGTTACGAACGGCACATTCATGAGAGAACGGTCTTTTGGCTCTACTGTTCCCTTAAACAATTTGCTCTGATCGAGAAAATCATAGAGAAGCTTTGCCTTCTTTTCATTCTTCTCCTTCATTGCGGCAAGACCTCCCTGCTTTTTCAGCCACTTAAACACTTTACCGCAGATATAAATTCCATATGCCGGCGGCGTATTGTAAAGAGAATTGGCATCAGCATGGGTTTTATACTGAAGCATCGTCGGTGTACCCGGCAGTACATCCTCTGTAATCAGATCCTCCCGGATAATTACAATTACCACGCCAGCTGGTCCTACATTCTTCTGTACACCGCCGTAAATCACGCCATATTTGCTCACATCTACCGGTTCGGACAGAAAACAAGAGGATACATCTGCCACCAGCGTTTTGCCTTTGGTATTCGGAAGTTCCTTATACTTCGTTCCATAAATGGTGTTATTTTCACAAATATAAACATAATCTGCATCTTCAGAAATCGGAAGATCAGAACAATCCGGGATATAAGAAAAGGTCTTATCTTCGGAACTTGCAATTTTATTAGCTTTCCCATATTTCTGAGCTTCCTGATATGCCTTCTTCGCCCACTGCCCGGTTACGATATAGTCCGCCACGCCATTCTTCATCAGGTTCATGGGAATCATTGCAAACTGCTGCGATGCTCCTCCCTGTAAGAACAGAACCTTATAATTATCCGGAATATTCATTAATTCTCTGATGTCAGCCTCTGCCGTCCGGATGATTTCCTCAAATGCTTTCGAGCGGTGACTCATTTCCATCACGGACATTCCGGTTCCGTTGTAATCTAACATCTCTGCTGCTGCCTCTTTAAGAACTTCCTCCGGCAATACCGCCGGTCCTGCTGAAAAATTGTACACTCTGCTCATAGTAATTCCTCCATGTCTTATTTGTTTTTTATTATACTGTATTCCTTTTATTTCTTTTCCAAATCCTCTGCATCAAACGCTTTCTCAATGGCCTCTCCCGGAGCAACCATCGGCCATACTTTATCATCCGAATCAATCTGACAGTCAATAACCACCGGTTTCCCAAG
>ERZ1673736.1718-NODE-1718-length-27274-cov-8.112421_pt1 | contig 27274 bp, 25 predicted proteins | sample MGYA00580212_ERZ1673736 | MGnify/ENA primary metagenome ERZ1673736 (study PRJEB41218, sample SAMN15661752) | gut metagenome | host: Homo sapiens | place: Canada: London | collected 2015-08-20/2019-03-30 | study: EMG produced TPA metagenomics assembly of...
GTGTCTTGCTTCCCATAATTGCAAATCATAAGATAAAGTGGTATCAGGCTCTGGCGGTAGGAATATTGGTGTCAGCAATAATAGAGTTCAGCCAGTTGATTTTCATGCGTGGTTTATTTGAATGGGACGATATGATTCACAATGGATTGGGCTGCATGATTGGCTGCATGGTTACGAATTATATAATAAATGTATGGAGAAAAAATAAATAAGCCCCGGTTGCTATTTGCCGGGACTTATGATGCATGGTGCGAGATCTGTTTCATCTTTGGTAATTTTATCGTTGCATGGCATAGAAGAGTATTGCAACAGTAAAGATAGTTCTTGTGCGTATTTTTCATTTGGAACAGGTGGTTGAATCATGTTGAGGGGAATATTATAGAACGTTTCAGGTGTTGTCAAAGCTCGCTCAATATTACTTTTGAATTTTAGGTCTAAACCGGAATGATTCATAAAAGCATTTAACTGTTTCTTAGAAATTGTAATTTCATCACGATATAATCGAAGCAATCCACTGACATAACGTTGCTGTTCTTCATTGAGTTCCGTAGAGCTAAGAAAAACCTTATGTATAGTAGGAAAACGCTTACTTCCAGAAGCCGAAGTGATGCCGCAACCTATGGCTCCGATAAATGAATGGATATTAAGCTGAAGATGAATAAAGGCAAGCGTCCATATATCTCCGTACTCGTAAGAAATTAAATTGCAATATATGCATCCGACTCGTGAGATTACCATATCTCCGGTGTATGATTTAGTGCGTGGCTTGTTTGTGTCTGTATTAGGCTCGCCAGTATAGAGTTCCAGTGATGCTTCACATGGAGATGGGGCATTACGGTTTTTGAAATCAAGTTCGCCATGAACAAGTTCGCCATTATTTTTTTCGTCTGTACTTAAAAAATAGATAAAGTATTTTTTAAAATAGCCTCTATATGAAGGATCAGAAGTATCATAAATCATCAAGTTAGAGGAAGGATCTGGTAGTTTTTGTGAAAGCTCAATATTCTTCATGAGAGAGGAAAGGCTAATATCCAGTCCATCACATATATTGATTAAAGTGGAAAGACGCGCAGAGGAGGGTTTGGCAAAAATATTTGAAATAGTACCCTGAGATACCGCAACATCTTTTTCTTTACATAAAGCTTCTAGTTTTTTCTGAGTAATGTTATTCTGTTCCATGTATGAACGGATATAAGAAACAATTTTCTTTACATATTCTTGATTATTCATCGACAATCCCTCACTTTATTATGTAATTCTGTTTCAATTCTATTATAGAATTAATGCGTTACACTGTCAATCATTAAAATAATAAGAGTATTAAAATATTAATAAAATGGTGTAACCAAATATCAAAAAATAAGTAAATGTGACGGAAATAAAGAAAGATTTTACAAAAACTTTAAGCAATATTGACATTTATTACATATGGGAGTATAATTAAAAAAGAGACTTCCCCTTTAGGGAAAGTCTCTGCAATAACTGGAAAATCAATAAAGTTGTTTTATTAACCAACTATTCTGATTTATGAGATTGTACCAGAATCTCATCCTGACATGAGCCATTATCTATGACTATATCACATTAAAGTGATAATATATAGGTAATGTGAACATGACATTATTCATTCTACCTCAGAAAGCATTGGATGTCAAGCACTTTATTGAAAAAATCACAAGGAGGTGTAGGACAAAAATCCAATGAAAGCGTTAAAAAATCAGCAATACTATAACGGAAACATGGAGAAAGTACACTGTCAGTGTAAGTAGAGGTATACAGCTTTGAGAGGTAATAATGAATTAAGGACGAGAACGTATAATGTACGAGTAGGGGACAAAGTTTGGGTAGACGGACAGCCCGCCTTTTCTGTAAAAGGTGGAGGTAACAGATTTGATGTCTACACCATGAAAGAAATGATTGTAGCATTTTACGGAGAAAACTGTAAATGCATCATTATTGAACAGAGTGGTAGAAAAGTAGTAATTGAATAAAGAAGGATAATCGCTCGGACAAGAGCTATCCGCAATGCGAGATAAGCCGGAGCAGAATGGTATTGGTATGCCATTTTGCTTCGGCTTATTTTTTGCCACAAAAGAAGTGGATGAGAAATGAAAAAACAGATGAAACAGACGAAAAATATAAACATAATATTTGACAAAAAGAACATACGTTCATATAATATAAGCATCGCTACCTTGGAAATGCTAAACAATCTATTGTTGTTGGAAAACTTGGTCAGCTTTGACTTTCCCTTTAGCTGGCTTTCTGCTGAAGGAGGCTACTATGCAAAAAGTTGACATTATACCAGTTGCGTGTCCAACATGCAAAAACAAAAGATTATTTGACATTGATTTACATACAGAGGGAAACATACAGATAAAATGCCCAAAGTGCAGATCAATCGTTAAAGTAAAAATGCATAGACAAGAAATTCATACTGAGCAAATCGGGATATAGAATTAGTCTATAATCACCTACGCCTGATGAATATGGGATGTTTATTAAGGGACAACCATATCATCAGGCATTTTTTGTGCCTGTAAAGGGGAGGTGAGTCGGTTTGACAGATGAAGAAAAGAATATCTTTGGGAAGCAATTAAGGGAACGAAGGAATGAATTAAATCTTACAACACAGAAAGTTGCTTTAGATGCGGAGGTAGGAGAGTCAACTTACAAACGGTTAGAGGCTGGCGATGGAAATCCTCGTTTAGATACACTGGTTAAAATTGTAAAATGTTTGAAAACCGACTTGAACTCCGTAGTGCCTCAGGAACATTTATGTAAAGATGCTGGGATTTGGCAAATAGTACGAAAGCTGTTAAGTATGGATAAAAAGAAAATGAATAAGGCAATAAAAGCAATTCTAGCAATGTTGGATGCAATGTCTGATGATTAAGGGTTATTGAACTTGGAGTAATGAGTCAATGACCTTTATTTTTTTGAAAAAGACAATAAAGGAGCTTTTATTAGATGAGAAAATTATATAAAATTGTTGTATGTTTGATTCATAAACGATAATGAATAATAAAATAAATACTAACGGAGGATATGTTAAAAATGGGAAGAACAAGTGATTATACTAAGCAGATGCGTAACGAAGAATGTGAGAACACTGTTGAAACAAAGAAAAGCTCTAAAAGTTTCACAGATATAAAGAGGATGTTTGCAAAAGAACCAATGACAGCGGAGCAATTTGGAATATATTTAGGTGAATGTAAAGCAGCGGGAGATTTTATAAGTGATAAGACAATCAAAAGATATATCGAAAAATTATGCAAAATGAGTGACGGGAAAATAACACCTTCGAAATTTATGAAGACAGTAGATGGAACAGATGTTTATATTATTCAACCGGAAATACAGGAATTATTAGTTGCAATGTTCGATACAGATTTTTTTGGCGCAAAGGGGAAACCCAAAGCGGGAATTGACGTGAAACAGCGTCTACGAGCTCAGCTTGCAGAGAATGTTGAAATATATTTGGATGAAGATATAAAGAACCAGGTAAAATCAGCACCACAGTTTCTAAATGCAAGGTTGGAGGATATTCTAACAGAGAAAATAAATAATGAAGTTCGTGGTATGTTTGCTACAATGCAGGACTCAGATGATACTATTCAATATCAGTTGATGTTAGAAACTTTAGACCGGTTGGTTGCTATCAGAAGGTGGATGAATGAGTGGAATGCCAGAATAAACTTGATTAAACAGGAATTTGCTAAAACAGAACAGGAAAAACAGGACGCTAAGAACAAAACAGGGTTATTTAAGCATAAACAGCTTCAGGATATATTAATTGATGTAATTTCCAACTTATTGGAGGGAAAAGAGTACGAATATATATCTGAGGAAGAGGAAATATTTTATCCTACTTTATATGCTGCTAGTAAAATGTATGATATTACGGCAATGCCAGGAAATGAATTGACACTATGGTTACAGGAAGTTGAAGAAAACATATCAAATTTAAAAAAATACAAATATATTCTAAAAAAAGCAAGAGCTTTGTTCGACGAGAATGATCATTTGGAGAAAAAGATATTAGATTCGATTGATAAAATTGCAAGGACACAGTTGGTATCAAATGAAAGTGATATGACACCAGAACAGTATGAAAGATTAGTCAGATTTACAGAAGATGCAAGTATGGAAGAAAAGCAAGAAATTTTGTGTAAACTTGAACAATCAGGGAATCTTACATTGGATGAGCAGACTTTAAAGGAAATAATGGACATTAAAGATGCCGTAGAAAAGAAACGAGAGTATGGAATGCTTTAAGGCTGGACAGATTATATTTTATTAGTGTCTAGCAGGATGGATTGTGAATGGAGCAGTTTAGCTATATAATAACGCCATAGTCAATAAGGAGGAGGTTTAGAATATGGTATATAGCAATGCGGAAATTTACGATAGAAATAAGGCAGAAGCTGAAAGAGAACAAAAGCTTTTGAGTAAGCTGAAGCGAATATCTGCAAGAGGTAATAATGCGGAGGTAAAACAAGATCGAGATGGAAACTGGATTGTATATGAAGTGAAAAAAACAAAGGCTATTGTCTGAAGGGGCAGACGATAGGGCTAAGAGGAGCCTGGGTAATTTGATGTATGTTCATCAAATTACCCAGGCTTTTGTATTTTGAGAATCATATATGGACTGTTTTAGAAAGAACTGGTCAGTATGTGGTACTGAGATAGGTGAGTTAATTCTGTAAAATATAATCATCAAAAGAGAGGAGGCGATAAAACATGAGCCGAGAAGAATATCTGGAATTTATCACACATCAGCCTTATGACGCAATGGGGGATTTTAGTTTCCTTTTGGATGAAAAGACTGATAAGGCTGAAAACACTACAGTAGAAAACGAAAACATGAACGCTGATTAATCTGCGTACAGAGAGTATTCCTGTATAGCTGATTGATACATAAAGCAGCAAAGAGAGGCTTCGCAAGCCGCTCGGTATAAAAAAAACCGGGCAGATCGGAGTCTTTTTTTGCTGCTTTTTTTGTCTGCTGACAGCCCGGAGCCGAAAGGCAGAAAGGCGGTTGTCATGCTGACACTTAGAAAACTGAAAGAAATGGTGGAATCTCCAAAGAAAGGCGAAAAGAAACCGAGTTGTAAAAGTTTACGGGAGGGAAAATGCCCGGTTGTTGCTCAGAAGATTATTCAGAACGAGGTAGGCGTGGTCACGATTACTGTTTACAAGAACGGATATGTAGTCTATCAGGCACAGAACCGGGTAACAGTATTTCCTATCGAAGATATTTCTGGTTATCGCTATTCTTCTGTGGCTGGAAATGGATATGGATGTGATCTGACGGAATCTTACTTTGAAGAGGCTGAGTGGTATCTGCGTTTTGTTCTTCGTGGAGAAGATCGCCTGAGCATCAACTTGGATAGCTGCAATCAGAAACGTTGTATCTCTTTATCTTCTGCTATGGAAGAAATGCAGCTTGGAGAGAGTGTAGCACCGGACATGGAGGAAATGATTGTTCAGCAGATGATGACGGAAAGCATGATGGACATTCTGACGGATAAGCAGAAGGAGCTTATTTATGCCCTTTATTTTGAGAAACAGACTTATCAGGAATATGCCGATATTCATGGAATCAGTTCAGCAGCAGTCAACAACATGAGAAATAAGGCGGTTGCCAAGCTGAAAGCCAGTTTGGAAGAACTTTCAGAAAGCGCTGCGAAAAAGAAATTGAGAAAAAAATAAAAAAGTTTGCAAAAGGGGGTTGGTAAAACCCCTCTGCCGGGCTTTATAGGTGAAGGGTTAATTCTTCAGAAAGAAAACCCGGACTTGTACCTTGACAATTTCATACCAGCAGCGAGAGGATACCCGGAATTTTTCAGCTACGCATTCTTGCGGCGGAATCCGGTGAAAACGTGAGGGAATACAGATGGGAGGCACCCTTTGCAGGAAAGATTACGAATTACCTCTTGCGGCTTAAATGCTTGATCCTTATTTTAATTGTTATTTCCATAAACGGAGATAACAGCAGATACCATGTGGCGGTGCTTCGCTTCGTGCAGGTGCCGCCATATGCATGTGCTGTTATCTTTTCAGAAATGTACAGGTAATCAGTAACAAAAAAATCGGGAGGTGGTTCCAATGATTGAATAGTGCAGGTACAGACCTGCTGAAAAGAAAAACGATGATAAGTGAAGAAAGAGAGGATTAAGTCAAAATGAAAATGAAGTTCAAAAGATTCTTATCAGGAGTCATGGTAGTTGCCACATTAGCGTCTGTAATCGTTCAGCCAGTAGCTGTTTCTGCATCGGAATTAGAACCGGAAGAAATACCGTTTGAGCAGCAGTATCCGGAATTAAAAGATGTCCAGGATTTACTTGATTCAGATGAAATTGTAACAGCAAATGACATTGAACTTGTCTATGGACAGGAATTTGAAGTGGAAGTAGATCTGTCCAGTATTGACGGAGTGGATGAGAGTAAAATAAAAATCATGTTCCATGAAGCAAAAAATGAATCCGGAGCTGATTTCGATACACATACACCGGACACCTACAAGGCAGTATATGCGGTAGAGCCGGTAAGTGGTCATCCATCTTACAGAATCAGCAGAAATATCACTGTAAAAGAACCTGAAACAGAAATGCAGTCAGAGAGTTCTTCTGAAATTACACTGGACGATGATAGTGGCACTGGAGATACAGAGCAGAGTGATGACGATTCAGAGTCGCACCGGGAAAACACAGTTGATACGAAAACTGAACTTACGGTGTCTGAAGTGCTGGAACAGGCAGAAACAAATGGAATTGATTTGTATGCAATGGATGCAGGAGAAACCGTAACCTTTATGGCTTCTGCAGGAAATGCAAGAAGTTCACAGCAGGTTTCTGTTACAAGGGGAACCATGTATCGTTACGCAGATTATGGATATGGTAGTTACCTTACTTATCAGTATACTGTGAAATTTGGTAATGTATCTGCCACAGCATACTGTGTACAGCCATCCAAGCCGGGACCAGGAAGTGGAACTTATACAATCAATAAGGTAGGAGATGGGAAAGCACTTGCTAAGGTATGTTATTACGGCACAAAAGCTTCTGGAGATGATGGATTTTTCACAGAAGAGAATGGATACGGCAATTTAAGTGCCGGAGCCAGATTTATTCTGGTACACCTTGCAGCATCTTATGCAAATGGTAGTGGGGACGCTTTTTCAGGTGCAAACAGCACTGCACAGAATCTTGCAAAGAAACTTTATAATTATTGCGTTTCTCAACCGGATATTCCATCAGTGGCAATGTCTTTTTCAGATGCAAACGTAAAAGCCTATGTAGAGGGTAACAGTCAGAGAACAAAGGATATTACATTTAATGCTGATACGTTACAGACCATTACCATGAAACTTCCGGCAGGTGTACAGCTTCATAACCTGACAACAGGAAAAACAAGTAAAGCTGGAGCAAATGTAGAAATTTGTGGTGGTACAAAGTTTTATCTGTCTGCACCATTAACACAGGTAAGTGATGTGGCAGAGAGCTGGTCAGCAACCATGAAAGGAAGCATTACCAAAGATTATTCAGCCTATAAGATTTCAACAGGTTCTGGAAATCAGGATCTGGCTCTGGTATTCGGAGAAGGTGTGGATGATGAGAAATATGTGGACTTTAAAGTATCCTGGATTGAACTTGCAACTGTAGAAGTTGTGAAGAAAGATTCAGCAGCAGATGTAAACCTTGCGGGAGCAGTGTTTGGTATTTACAGTGATCCGGATTGCAAGAATCTGATTACAACGATGCCAAAAACGGACAGCAATGGAAAATCTTCTGCAACGATTGTAAAAACACAGGATACGGTATATCTGAAAGAGATCACAGCACCGAAAGGTTATGTGGTAAATACAACCGCTTACAATGTGAAGCTGGTAGCAAGCAAGACAACGACAACAACTGTACCGGACAAAGAACAGCTTGGAGAACTGACCGTATATAAGGAAGGACAGGTTCTTGCGGGGGCTGATGTCAGTGAGAATGGCACTGTATTCAAGTATGAAAACAGACGTCAGAAAGGTGCTGTTTATAACGTATATGCAGGAGAAGATATTATCTCTGCCTATGGTGCGAAGATTTACAGCAAAGGCGATCTTGTAAGAGAAAACCTTTCTACAGATGAAAACGGTGCTTGTATCCTGAAAAATCTGCATCTTGGAACTTATGTTGTCAAAGAAATGCAGGCACCAGAGAATTTTTATAATGCTGGAGAGGAAAAGACAGTCACACTTTCCTATGCTGGACAGAATGTGGAAGTAGTCTTTTCTGATGTGACATTCACAAATGACAGACAGAAAGCTGATGTGAGTGTTGTAAAGAAAGACAAGGATACAGAAAATCCATTATCAGGTGGCGTGTTTACTATGTATGCAGGCAGTGACATTACTGATGCAGACGGAATTGTGGTAGTAAAGAAAGGTACACTGATTGAAAAGGCAACAACTGAAGCAGATGGAAAAGCGGCATTTAACGCAGATCTTCCGATTGGATTTTCTTATGTAGTTAAAGAAGAACAGGCACCACAGGGATATTTGAGAAATTCTAAAGATGTTTATACATTTAAGTTCTCATATACCAGTGACAGCGAGCCGAAAGTTTCATTCACTCATACATTTGTAAATGAGAGAGTTAAAGCTAAGATTTCTCTGGAAAAGAGAGATGCGGAAACAAAACAGGCGGTTGCACAGGGAGATGCGACACTGGAAAAAGCAGTTTATGGACTGTACGCTCGTAACGATATTGTTCATCCGGACGGTATTACCGGTGTGATTTATAAAGCCGGGGAGCAGGTGGCTACTCTTACGACAGATAAGAATGGACAGGCTTCTGTAGATGGCTTGTATCTTGGAGATTACTATGTGAAAGAGATCAGTCCGTCAGTGGGTTATCTGGCAGACGAAACAGAACATGATCTGGTCTGCAATTATGAAGGAGATCTGGCAGCAGAGGTAAAACGTGACTGTGTTTCATTAGAACAGGTAATGAAACAGCCGTTCCAGATTATCAAAGCAGCCAATAATGGCAAAACAGACGCTGATCTGTTAAAAGGTGCAGGATTTACGGCATATCTGGAATCTTCCCTGACAAAGAAAGCAGACGGAAGCTATGATTTTGCTTCTGCAACACCAGTTGTGATCGGGGAAAATGGTGCAACAGAAATGTTCACAGACGAAAAGGGTTATGCTTGCAGTATCGCACTTCCATATGGAACTTATATTGTGCGTGAAACAACAACACCTCACAATTACACTCCGGTAGATGATTTTACGGTGTGTATCACAGAGAATAACCCGAATCAGCCGCAGACGTGGAGAGTGCTTCTGGATGATGAGTTTGAAGCGAAGCTGAAAATCATCAAGCAGGATGATGAAACCAAGAAACCGGTATTACAGAAAAATACAGAGTTTAAGATTTATGACTTGGATCATAAGAAATATGTAGAACAGGTTACAACCTATCCGACAACGGTTAAACACAAATCTTATTTTACAGATGAAGAGGGATATTTGATTCTTCCACAGAATCTGAAAATCGGAAATTACCGTATCGAGGAAGTGAATGCCCCGTTCGGTTACACACTGAACGAAAATTATTATGAGGTAACAGTTGATTCCAATACTGCATATCAGATGGATGGAACTTCCGGGGATGTGATCATTGAAGCAGTTTATGAGAACCATCCAGTTAAGGGAGAACTGACTATCGTGAAAAAGGGAGAAGTTCTGGACGGATTCAAGGATGATTTTACATATCAGACAGAAAATCTGGAAGGGGCAGAGTTTGCCATTTATGCTGCGGAGGATATTTATACTGCTGACTTCCAGAAAGATGACAATGGAAACCGTATTCTGGAATATGCAGCCGGAACACTGGTAAAAACTGTCACAACCGATGAAGATGGAAAAGCGGTCCTGAAGAATCTTCCACTTGGAAGTTATAAGATTGTGGAAACGTCTGCGCCAACAGGATTTGTTTTAAACAGCGAGGCACAGACCATTACTTTCTCTTATAAAGATCAGGAAACACCTGTCATCGAGCAGACAGCTACTTTTGAGAATGAACGTCAGAAAGTAGAAATTTCAGTAGTAAAACAGGATGCTGATACAGAAAATGCAGTTGCAGGGGCAGAATTTGGACTTTATGCGAAGAATGATATGGAAGCTCATGGAACTGTGATTGTGAAAGCAGACACACTTCTTGGAAAAGCTGTTTCCGGAGAAGATGGAAAAGCTGTATTTACACAGGATCTGCCATTTGGAGAGTATTATATCAAAGAACTGGCAGCGCCGAATGGCTATGTATCTTCAGATGAAGTTCTGGAAGTAAAAGCAGAGTACCAGGGACAGGATGTTAAGGTCGTGCAGTTATCGTCTGTATTTAAGAATCAGCCTACAAAAGTTGTGGTTTCCAAGTCTGATCTGACTACTGGCGTGGAATTATCTGGTGCTAAGGTGGCATCTGCTATTGAATTACTGGAAGGGGAAATGCAGCATGAGAAGATTACAAAAGAACTTGTAAATGCCACGATTGATACGGTTTATGTATATGATAAAAAGAGGATAGAGGTAGTATTCAGTTTCGATGATGTTTTGATGAAAGCAATAGAAAAATACCAGAAAGGGGTAAAGGAAGCATGACATTTAAAAATTTTGTATGTAAAGGAATCTTAGTATTTGCAGGGTTGCTTCTGCTTGGATGGCTCGGAAAATATATTTATATGGTGGATGGGGAAATTGACTGGTTCAGATTTATGCTGGTATACGGAGTGCCAGTGGGAATCCCACATATGTTTATTATAATTCCCTGGCATTGGGATTTATCCGGTATCCTTGGAATGGCTGCTCTGTGTGTGATAGTAGGCGGTGTATTTGGCTGTTTGATTGCAGCTTGGTTTGGAATCCGGGCGGTATGGTATATGGTGGGATTCCCAATCAGCAAGATTGTGGCAATACATAAAAGGGCTTATTAAAAATAATAGTATGAAATGTGACCACAGGTGTAAAGTGATATGCCTGTGGTTTTATTTTCCATTTATAGTTGAAACAAGATGTGATAAAATATGTATCAAAATATAGTGAAAAACGAGGGATGAAATGAGAAAATATATATTTGAAGCAGGTTTGAATGTTTTTACATCTTTTAAAACACTTATACCAGTTGAAGGTTTAGAAGATTTAAGCAAAAAAGACAAACATCGTTATCACATTTATGGAATATTATCGTATGATCAGGCTTTTTTTGATACTGAAAAAACAAAAACAACAGAAAAGGGAATACAGGTCGGATTGTTTACTATGAGTGGTGGGAAAAAAGAGTATGAATTACCCTTATGGACAATCTTACCGGATTTAGATCATAGTAAGGTTGAATTGAATATTTCTTTTCCACCAACCAAAATGAATGTTTGTATAAAGGATGAAGATTTTTTGAAGCGGCATCCAGAATTTGTTCATACAGAATTGGATATTATGGCGCAAGAACTTTTCCAATGTGCAGCAGAATGTTTTATGCAGAAGCAGGAATTTGAGGTATTATATATTGGGCAGGCATATGGAAAAGATGGAAATAGGACTGCATTTGACCGATTAGAACAACATGCTACATTACAAAAAATTTTGACGGAGTACCGAAATGACCATCCAGATAAACATATATACATATTGTTACTCGAAATTCAAAAACAATTGGCTATGTCTTTTGATGGACGCTCAAAAGAGTATATGAAAACAGAAGAGGAAAGTGATAAGCATATGAAACAAGTATGCTGTAACTTGCCAGAAGAAGATCAGGTTATAAATATTACGGAAGCTGCATTAATTAACTATTTTAAACCTGAATATAATATCAATTTTGTAGATAATTTTCCGAATGAAAATCATAAAGGGTATAGGCAGTATTATGATTTGGATTATAATTCACTTTTAGTAGAATTAGATTTGGAATTTGATCATGCACCGCTTATACAGCTATACACATCAACAAATAGAATTAATAGTTCGTTTGATTTTATACGCTATCAATTATTTAATGATAATGAACGTAGCAATATGTATGAGATTTTTGCGAAAGAGTAAATGACATAAAAATAGCGGAGATACAGTGCTGAATGTGCCGTATCTCCGTTATTTTTTATAGGTAACAGGCAAGTTCTCTCCAGAAATCGTTGGTTTCGTTCAAGGGTGCTTCGTCTGGATGGGCAGCAGAGAAAATCTGAGAAGCAACCTCAAAAGCTCTGCAAGCATCTTCTTTTGTATTGAAAAATTCATTCCAGGTAAAGAATACGCATTGAAGTTGTATCATGCTTTCATAGCCTGTCTTAGCTATGTCAATCATTTTTTCGATAAAATCATTTTCAGTAATAGTCATAAGGAATCTTCCCGAAAATTATTTAGTGTCACGCAGACAATCTTTTATGAGTTGAACAGATTTTAAAATCCATTCCATTTCCTGCGGTGTGCAATCAGATAACAGGTTTTGTATTTTCTGATATGACGGATCTGAAAAAGTGGAATCCGGTATGTTATTAGTGGAATTACTCGCAGGAGCAGTCTTGTGAATTTCTGTATTGTCATCAAGAAGCTGATTCTCTAATTCCTGAAGCGTTTGAGTATATTGATCCCTTTCAGAGCCGGTCATTTTGTTTAAGAAAGAAACGTAAGTGCTGAGCTTCTGATTGATTATTGGATTTTTGAATGAAAGAGTAAGGGTGTCAGGAATGATATTTCCGCTTGTATCTTTCTGAGAATCAAAGTTTAAATCCAGTTGCTCGTTCATTTTAAATATAAGTGAGAGCAGATCGGAAACTGTATGAATATCAAAATCCATAAAAATATTGATACTAATGCCCAGAGCCTGTGATATTTTCAAGAGTTGCTCCGGCTTGGGCTTGCGTTCATCAGACTCGTATTTTTGCAAAGTGCTTATGCTTAAACCAGTAGCCTGTACAAGTTGTTCCTGAGTGAACCCATGCATAGTTCTAAAGTATTTGATTTTTTCGCCAACGGTCATTATCGCTACCTCCATAAAGGGATTATAACATATTTTTTACTGCTAAATACACAAAAATATATAAAAATGTATTGACACATACAAATGTATGGTATATATTTAAAACACATACAAAAGTAATATTTAAGTAGAACAAGACATACAAAAGTGATAGTAAGAATAAGCTAAGTGATACTTAAATAGAAGCAATTTTGGAACAAAAATATATGTTAGTGCAACTTAAAGTATAGTTAAAAAACAGGAGGAAAAAGCGATGGCAGAAATCATTTTTGGAATTGATCATGGAAATGGAAATATGAAGGGAGAGAATGTATGCTTCCCATGTGGACTTGTCAGATATGTGTCTGAACCGGGACGCTTTATGAATGAAGATATTTTGGAGTATCAGGGAACATATTATACACTGTCAGATACAAAAATGCCGTTTAAAGCTGATAAGACAGTAGATGATGATTACTTTATTCTCACATTATATGCCCTTGCAATGGAAGCTCGTAATAAAGGAATTACATTAACGGGAAAAGATGTAGTGCTTGGCGTGGGATTGCCACCTGCAGATTACGGTCAGCAGGCAGCTTCATTTAAGAAATATTTCTTAGATCATGCAAAACATGGAATCAGTTTTAAGATGAATGGAAAATCCGTTAATTTCTATTTAAAAGATGTATTTGTCAGCCCACAGAATTTTGCAGCAGTCATGTGTTTTAAGGCAAGTCTTTTGAAGAAATATAGAACGGTAAACTGCATTGATATTGGGGATGGAACAGTTGACCTTTTGGTGATCAGAAATGGAAAACCAGATTTATCAGTTCGTGTCAGTGATCGTTCCGGTATGGCTGTTCTCCGGTCTGAAATATCCAATGCGATTCAACAGAACTATGGCATTCATTTGGATTCGTCAGATGTAGAACAGGTTTTAATGCAGGAAGAAACCATATTAGATGAAGAAATCATACTGGAAATTCAGCGAATGGCAGAAAACTGGTTACAGAGAATTATCAATAAACTACATACCCATGTAACAGACTTTAGAACAAATCCGGCGGTCTTTCTTGGTGGAGGAAGTCTTTTACTCAGAAAACAGATTGAAAATTCCCCGGAATTTAAATATGTGGAATTTATTGATGAAGTCCGGGCGAATGCGATTGGATATGAAAAACTGACAACAGCACGTCTGCGGAGAGGGTAGGAGGTGCTGGTCATGGGACAGATCAAGGTTGTATTGATATTTAATGAAGATGATGAACGTCAGAGAGAAGCAGGAGAATACTTAAAAACCAAGAAAAGATGCAAGACAGCACTTGTAACAGAATTGGTTCAGACGTGGATGAAGAATGGAGAAACAGGAGCAGGAACATCCACAGGTGCAATGAGTATAGATGCTATCAAAAAGCAGTTGCTTCAAGACAAGGAGTTTTTGTCAGAAATAGAGAAATCAATGGGCGGAACAAGTTGTCGAGAAGTCGAGGAAACAGAGCCGGAAGTTAGTGATAATCTGGATATGGATGAAGATATGATGTTGGCAGGGTTGTCGATGTTTGATTCGGAAATTTAAAATTTGAAGTATGGTATAGGGAAGTTGTGCTGAAAAAGATGGGCACTAACTTCCCTATATGTTGTATATTTGTAAATAATATGTTAGCATATTTAGTATGAATATTGACGGGAGGCGGTAAAATGCGATGGGATAAGAAAGACATTCCACACAAAGGATGGACGGAAATAGGAATGGAAGATTTGGGAGAAGAAGCGGAATTTGGAGAAGATATAGAATACGAACGATGTGAAATGTGTGGTAACGAGAAAATACGATATGTGCATATTATGACACATCCAGAATTCCCAGGAGAATTGAGAGTAGGTTGTATTTGTGCTTGCCATATGACGGATGATTACGAAAATCCGGAAGCAAGGGAAAGAAATTTGAAAAATCGAGTACAACGAAAAAAGAATTTTATGAAAAAAGAATGGCGTCAAGTATTTAGAACTGGGAATTTTACATTAAAGTATAAAGGCGAAAACATTACAATCATGCGTAGCAAATACAATACGGGGTGGGGTGTTATATACGCAGGAAAATGGCGTTGGGATTATCATGGAAGAAAGATTTCAGATTTTGATACAGCAAGATTAGTAGCGTTTAATTTGTTTGATGAAATGTATAATTCCAGAAGCGAAGCACAGCCATATTGGGATGGTGATCGTTGGCTGTATTGTGAGTAAATATATACTGCTGATATGCGATGATCGTATATCAGCAGTAATTCTGTTAAAAGTTAAAAACAGCATGTATTTGATTTCCACAAATAGGGTCGTATTTTACATATTCGCCAATAAGATTTCTAGCTTTTGTTCCCAATTGTTTTTTTACAGAAGAATCGGTGATAAAAGCGGAGCCGATGGTTATGGATGAAATATTTTGGGCATTTTCAAGCATTACAGAACCGTTTGTTACTGTCTTGCGGTCTGAATTTTTGGAGAGATTGCTCTTTACTAGGAGGATATAATTATCAGGCAAGTTGGTGGTTATTATGATAGAATTGTCATATTTTTGAATGTCAAAGGTGACATATAATTCTTTTCCAATTTCAGGAGCTTCGGGTTGCATACTTGCTGGTAATGGCGGGATTTCTCCCATACGGATTTGGCGTCCATTATAATACCAAGTATGATTTTCATCACATGTAAAATATTCTTTACCACGGAATAATCCGCGAAAGGTGACAAATTTTGATTCGTCTTCTGGAAGGAGGGGGATTTTTGCACCTCTATCAGTATATACCTTATTATCTACTTTCCTAAATTTCCATACGGCATCTAAAAAACTGATATTGAAATATTGAGCAGCGTCTATAAAAATCAGATCATCACCATGAAAGTATCCATATTTATTGTTGTAATCGTCCGCATATTTTTTTACAAATTTGTACACTTCTTCATCGAAATTCGTATAACTTAGCTGTTTATGTAAAACAATTCTATTGAGAAGGGCATTAACACTGGCAGGGATTTGAATTTGATATTTGGAATACACATTTCTGCGTACTCGTGTAAATAACTCATCTACATCAATGTTTGGTTCTAATATTTCATCACAGATAGCCTGGGTAAATGGACTCATTTGATTGGCAATACCGATAGAAGTATATTGAAACTGAGTTCCGTAAGCAATATATACATCTTCAGCAGCAGTTATCTCAGAATAATACCCTTTAGATAAGCCAAAATCTGAACGACAGGCATCCAGAATGAGGATAAGCCGTCCTTTTCCTTTATATATAGAGATAATATCTTGAATATTCATTGCGGATGCTTCAATATCTTTGCTTTTCTCAAACTTGGATGCAAAATCAACTGGATAAATATAATTATTACCGTTATTATGTCCGCCGTGCCCGGTAAAGTATACGATATGGATAGCATCACAAGGTGAGTGGGAAGCATTATCTTCTAAAGCAGGAATGATTTGATTTTTTGAAATGTTTTCTATTTGTTTGACTTCAAATCCAATTTGGGTAAGTCGTTTATGCATTGCTTGAATGTCATATTTTACACCAGGCAGATCGTCAATTTGGATCAGAGGTGACTTTGTATAATTGCTTGCTGAAAAAAGTATAGCGTTTTTCTTCATATGAATCCTCCGTATTTAATACAAGATTGCAAGGAAGCAAGACCGCAAAAGGATAAAAGAAGGATGCGGAAATAAAGGAGTTTCTGCATCCTTGAATTATTTGATGGGCTTGTAGTTGCGTAATGCAGTTTTTGTTGATTTTATAATTTCCAGTAAAAATTCTTTTTCCTGATTGCTACAATCAGAAGTGAGTTCTTTTATATCCGCATCGAACTTGGAAACCAGTACTGGGGTGTTATCATATAAGAGCTGATCCACGGTTGTATCAAGGCTCTGTGCAATCCCTAACAGAGTAGCCAGACTTAACTTGGTATGTCCGTTTTCGATACTGCTGACATAGGTAGGGGCAACGTCAATCATATTTGAAAGTGTTTCCTGAGTCATTTTTTTTGACAGACGTGCAGTGCGGATTCTCTTTCCAATAGCAAGATAATCAATTTCTACTTCCAAACCTGTCACCTCCTAGACTTTGACTATTAGTTAATGTTTACGATGAAACTCCACACACATTTGATATTCCTTATTGTATTCCTAAAAGAGATATATTATAATTAAATATAAGTAGAACTTTAGTGCAATTATTCACATGTAGTAGAAAAATACATGAAACACCGGGGGTATCAAATTTGGAAGATACAATTACAGGTGTTGAATTTTATTCCAACGTGAAAACCACGGAGGTGGAATGGATATGGTATCCATATATTCCCTGTGGAAAAATTACAATGTTACAGGGTGATCCGGGAGAAGGAAAATCAACATTAATTATTCATATTGCAGCTATATTGACAAAAGGCGGATATTTACCGGACGGTCAAAAGATAAAAAAACCGGAGATTGTGATATATCAATGTTCAGAAGATGGAAAAGGCGATACGATAAAACCAAGACTTGAACAGGCAGGGGCAGATTGTAATAGAGTTGCATTTATAAAAGATGATAATGGAGAATTGACACTGGAAGATGAACGCATAAAGAATGCAATTAACCAGATTGGTGCAAAAATGGTTGTGCTTGATCCGATACAGGCATTTATTGGACATAATGGAAATATGACCAATGCCGTAAAAATGCGGGAAACACTGTCAAAACTATCCAAGGTTGCAGAAGAAACAAACTGTGCGATTGTTCTGGTGGGACACATGACAAAGAGTAGCGGTAGAAGGCAGATTTATAGAGGATTAGGAAGTATTGATATTGCCGCAACAGTGAGAAGTATTCTTATGGTATCAAGAGACAAAGAAGAACCATGGAAAAGATATATGTTTCCGGTGAAATCGAGCCTTGCACCAGAAGGAGAACCAATCGGATTTGAACTGAACAAAGAAAAAGGTTTTCACTGGATGGGAAAATGTCAGATAAATATAGAGGAATTGCTGGCTGTGGAGAGAAGTACCGCCAAAAAAGATGTTGCGGTTGAATATCTTCAAACGTTGTTGGCGGTGGAAGATCTGCCAAGTACATATATCTATGAAAAAATGAAAGAATATGGTATTGCCAAGCGAACGGTACAGGAAGCAAAGAAAATTGCGGAGATTAGTGCATATAAAAAAGGCAAGATATGGTACTGGCATATGGAAGTGGGGGACAGCATATGAATGAACAAGAAAAACATGCTGTAAGCCAGGAAGAACGAAAAGAGAAGATTCGTGCAAGATACAAGGGCGTAGATCGTAGTGAATTGGAGTTCATTCCAGCGAAACAGAAAGAAAAACTATTTGAGAATGCAGGTGCAAAAAGAGTGTGTGCATATTGTCGTGTGTCTACGGATGATGCTAATCAGACATCTTCATATGAACTGCAGAAAAATCATTATGAAGATATGATAAAAGAACATGCAGGGTGGAATCTTGTTGGCATATATGCTGATGAAGGTATTTCAGGAACATCTTTATTGCATAGGGATGAATTTAACCGTATGATTGCAGACTGCCAAGCTGGGAAAATAGATTTGATAGTTACCAAAAGCGTATCCAGATTTGCCAGAAATATTGTTGACTGTATTGCTAAGGTTCGTGAATTGGCAAATATGAAGCCACAGGTGGGTGTATTTTTTGAGACAGAGCACATTTATACGCTTGATAATACAAGTGAAATGATGCTTGCAATGTTGTCGGCAGCAGCACAGGAAGAATCGCACACGAAAAGTGAAATTATGAATATCTCTATTGAACAACGGTTTTCAAGGGGGATTTTTCTGACACCAAAACTTTTAGGATATGATAAAGACGAGGATGGAAATCTTGTTATCAACGAAACAGAAGCAGATACGGTCAGACTGTGTTATTATCTGTTTTTAAGTGGTTTTCCGACTTCTGAAATAGCTGAGATATTAATGGACTTGGGACGGAAAACAAAACTGGGAAACACAAAGTGGACAGGAAGTGCAGTTGTAAATGTTCTTCGTAATGAAAGGCATTGTGGCGATGTTTTGTCCAGAAAAACATTTACACCAAATTATCTGGATCATAAGTCAAAGAAAAATAACCATGACAGAAATCAATACAGGCAAGCAGATCACCATGAAGCAATAGTAAGCAGGGAAATTTATAATGCGGCACAAAAACTGTTAGAAGCAGGAAAGTATAGTAGAAAAGGGTATCCTCTGCCTACATTGCAAGTAGTTGACCAGGGAGCATTAAAGGGATTTGTGCCGGTAAACCGGGCATGGAATGGATTTTCAACAGATGATTATAAAAAAGCATCATTAAGTGCATATGATGAAGATACGAAGCATGAAGATACGAACGAGTTCCATGCAGAGCAAACGAACAAAAGTGCGTTCGATTTGAGCGGATATGAGATTGTAAGAGCACAGTTTTTTTCAACAAGGTTTGATCCGGCAGTCACAATATCTTCTGGGAAGATTACGTTTAATACTGCGTGTATGAAAAAATTTGAAAATGTAGAATATGTGGAGTTGTTATTTAATTCGGTGGAAAAATGTATTGCTGTTCGTCCATGTGAAAAAAGTAACGTAAATGCGATAAAATGGGGAACTATACGAAATGGACGTTGGGCAGTTTTGCCAAAGAGCTGCAAAGGCTTCTCGGGACCGTTATTTGAACTTATGAATTGGGACAGCGATTGCAAATATAAATTACGAGGACAATTTTGCGGCAATTCAGACGAACAACTATTAATATTTGAATTGGAAGAACCAGAGGTGTTCGTACAAGAATATATTGACGAACAACATATAGACTCAGCGGTAGAAGCTCCATCTGAAAAAACGAAGATTGCCAAGAAAGTACTTTATCCCAAAGCATGGATTAATAATTTTGGAGAAACAACAAACAGAACAGTTTTTCTTCAACGAATAGCATATAAAGGAAATTGGGAAATACTACGCCCGGCAAAGACGGTTGAAGGCATGGAAATTATAACCAGAGAAGTATTGGATGATTTGATAGATGAAGCTGAGAAACTGATAGATAGAATGAGGTGTGCTACATATGAGTGATACAACAAATTACACAGATGAGCAGGAGATTGTTGATCAAAAAGCGATAGAGCTGGCAGAGGATTTCAGTTATGACGGTTATCAGGTTGTCAGACGTGAGTTGTTTGCACATTTAAGGGAGCCTGCTGTTGTGATCCGGAGAGACAGCGTAACATTTAATACAGCCTGCATTGCCGGATTGGAGGATGCAGTTTATATACAGATACTTGTAAACCAGGAAAATAAAAGAATGGTTGTCCGAAAGTGCGAAGAAAATGATAAAGACGCACTTCGCTGGTGCGTGGCAAAACCAGATAAAAGAAAAAGCAGGAAAATGACAAACAAAATCTTTTCTGCCATGATGTATGAAATGATGGGGTGGAATCTGGATTGCCGTTATAAGATTTTAGGACATAAGATTTCGTTTGAAGGTGAGACAATATATGTATTTGATCTTATGGAGACAGAAATATACCTGGATACTAAGGGAAAACGTCAGAAGAAAAATGCAGAAAATCAGGAAAGTGCAGAGAGTAGCAATAATAATATAGAAAGAACGTCATTATCGAATGCATCAGAGGATAATACTTCTGCTGAAGAAATAAATAAAAAGACTCGTACACCTTTTTATCCGAAAGAATGGAAAGATTCTTTTGGATTGCCAGTAGAGGAACATAGGAAAGCCTTGGAAATAAATATGCTGAAGGGATATGCGGAATTTACAACACCAAAATAGATGAAGACAGGGAAAAGTCTGCTCTGAGATTGGAGGTATCAATATGCAGGAAAACAATATGATGATACCAGGGATTTCTTTGTGCCAAAAATGGGGAAAGATAAGAATTTTTCATTCAACAATAGTGGCACTGGGAGAGCCGAGGTACATACGGTTCCTTTTTAACCCTGATAAGAAAGGCTTAGTGGTACAGGCATGTGCCAGAAAGGAAGCAGAATGTTTTCGTGTGCCTAAATACAATCCGGAGAATTGGGAATTTAAGATCAGTAGTGTGCCAATGTTACGGATGATCTGGAATACGTGTAATTGGGATAAGGAAAAGACATACCGATTGACTGGAATGTGCCATATAGAGCATAATCTGGTCGAATTTGATATGAAGCAGGCAACAGTGCAGACAGCAGATGAATTTTAAAGAAATGGCGTAAAATAAGGACTTCTGAGAAATCGGAGGTTCTTTTTTTGTGCGATTTTTTGAGGGTAATTGCATGGTTCTGTGATGAAAAATTTTCTTTGAAAAAAAGTTGTTTCTACCTTTACATCAGGAGGTGATATGTCGATTGTGGGAACCAGACCACCGCTTATTTCGGAAACGAATCTGTATGAGCCACATCATAAAGCTACTGTCTTGTAGTTTTTAGCTTTAACAGTAACTTTTACCTGATAGGTACCTTTCTTGGTTCCCTTAGCAATTACGATCTTACCGTTTTTGTTAACTTTGATCTTGGAGTTGTTTGTTGTGTAAGAAATTTTACCAGTTTTCTTAGTTACTTTGATAGCTTTCTTAAGAGTCTTGCTGCTCTTCTTAACTGCAGAAGCCTTTACAGTATACTTGTCAGTAGACTTTATCCATAACCATAACCGTATTTTCCATAGCCATACTTGCCATAAGCACGTCCCTTTACATCGGCACGGTTCAGGACTGTACCGAGGAGCTTGCAGCCAGACTGCTGGATCTCATATAGAGACTGCTTGATCAGAGTACGCGGTGTAGTACCGGCACGTACGACCAGAACTGGAAATTTGATTATGACGCATTGATTCCTTTCTGCAGACCGAGGTATACTTCGCAGCTGTTCACTCCGTTCACAGCAACACGCTCCGCGATGCACAGAAATCATGCTTTTGCATGATTTCGCGCCGCAATTCTCGGGCTTTCTGTGAGCCTTGCTCACAAAAAACACCTCGCGGAACATTCCCTGTGAACAGTAACGGAACAGTACCTGTAAACCGTCACTCTGAAAATTACATATTGACAAAACTTAGAATCTGTTATTTACTTCACATTATAAAATATCATATTGTATAAATATTATATTGCTTTACCACAATATGTACTGATTTTATCACGGTTTGGGGTGGATATCAACCTGCTCTGTCATTTTTTGTCAAAAATGAGTGACGAAAAAAATCGTTTTCCTCTGGGATTTTTTGTGCTATACTTATACAACGTATAGATTTCAGAGGAAATTTACTGGAGGAAAAAATGGAAAATCGCGAACGATATAAGAGACTGATTATGTTTTTGGCGTCTGCGGTGATCATAGCTATTGAAACATTGCTTTTCGCCTATATCTGGTATAAATTTTATGCCCACAAGGAGGTCATCGGCAGACGCTTTGACAGAGGTAATCAGGTAGTCATTGGTCTGTATGTGCTGATGATATACTTCTTTTATAAAATTTACGGTGGTTTTAAGGTGGGTTATCTGCGTGTATTTGAAGTAATCTACTCCCAGATCCTGTCTGTGTGCTGCGTGAATTTTATTACTTATTTACAGCTGTGCCTGATCGGCCGCTGGCGTCTGGGAGAGCATCTGACACCTATGCTGGCTATGACGGGGATTGACCTGGTGATCGTTGTCATATGGGTGGTTGGTATGCGTTATGTGTACACCAGACTGTATCCGCCCAGACAGATGCTGATGATTTATGGCGGACGTAATCCGGGAGATTTAAGGAATAAGTTTGAGACCAGAGAGGATAAATATGCCATTAAAGAGATGGCATCCCTTTCCCTTGGCCTTGACGTGATCAAGGAGAAGATCAACGGATATAAAGCAGTTGTGATCGGGGATATCCCGTCCCACGAACGAAATCTTCTTCTGAAATACTGCTTTGAGAAGGATATCCGCTGTTATTCTATTCCGAAGCTTTCTGATATTATGCTCCGGAATGCAGACGATATTCATTTATTTGATACCACGCTTCTTCTTTCCAGAAACCTGCGTCTGACAGCAGAGCAGCTGTTTTTCAAAAGAATTGTGGATATTATATTTTCCTTGGCGGGGCTTGTGATCGCATCTCCGTTTATGATTCTGATCGCACTTGCAATTAAGCTTTATGATGGCGGTCCTGTTTTTTATAAGCAGCCGCGTCTTACGAAGGATAAGCAGATCTTTATGATCCTGAAATTCAGAAGCATGAAGATGGACTCTGAAGTGAAGGGTGCCCAGCTGGCGAAGAAGGAGGATGACAGGATCACACCGGTCGGGAAGCTTATCCGCCGGATCCATTTCGATGAGCTGCCACAGATTTTTAATATCCTGAAAGGTGATATGTCTCTGGTAGGTCCAAGACCGGAGCGGCCGGAGATTGCTGCACTGTATAGTGAGAGGATTCCTGAATTTGATTACCGCCTGAAAGTGAAGGCCGGACTTACCGGTTATGCCCAGGTTTATGGTAAATACAACACGACACCTTATGATAAGCTGAAACTGGATCTCACCTATATTGAGACCTATTCTCTGAAGCTGGATCTGAAGCTTCTGATGCTTACCTTCAAAATCCTTTTCCAGAAGGAAAATACAGAAGGGGTTGAGGCATGGCAGAAGACAGCCGGCCAGGAGAAAAACGAGGAGAATGATTAAGACTGAGACTGAGGAGGAAATTTTATGTGTGGAATTGTTGGTTATGTAGGAGATGAACAGGCGGCACCGATTTTGCTGACAGGCCTTTCCAAGCTGGAATACAGAGGCTATGATTCAGCAGGTATCGCAGTTCGAAACGAGGCAGCTGATAAGATCGCAATCGTAAAGGCGAAAGGGCGTCTGAAAACTTTGATCGAGAAGACAGACGGCGGTTCAGCCGTACCGGGTACCTGCGGTATCGGTCATACCCGCTGGGCGACTCATGGAGAGCCTTCTGAGACAAATGCCCATCCTCATTGTACAGATGATAAGTCCGTAGTACTTGTTCATAATGGAATTATCGAGAATTATCAGGAGCTGAAGGCGAAGCTTTTTCGTTCCGGTTATACGTTCTATTCACAGACAGATACAGAAGTGGCTGTGAAGCTGGTAGATTACTACTATAAGAAAACCGGAACTCCGTTGGAAGCAATCTCCAGAGCAATGCTCCGTATCCGCGGTTCTTATGCATTTGGTGTTATTTTCAAGGACTATCCGGGCAAACTGTTTGCAGCCCGCAAGGACAGTCCGCTGATCATTGGAAAGAGCGAGAACGGAAGCCTTATCGCTTCTGATGTTCCTGCGATCCTGGATCAGACCAGAAGAGTTTATTATATCTGCAATCTTGAAATTGCGGAGCTTTCCCGTGATGAGATCCATTTCTACAATATCGACCGTGAAGAGATTGAGAAAGACGTTGTGGAGATCCAGTGGGATGCAGCTGCTGCTGAGAAGGGCGGCTATGAGCACTTTATGCTGAAAGAGATCCATGAGCAGCCGAAGGCCGTTCAGGACACCATTGGCGCTTATGTAAAAGAGGGACACATTGATTTTTCTGAGACAGGGCTTACAGATGAGAAGCTGGCTTCTCTTAAGAGAATCTATATCATCGCCTGCGGTTCTGCTTACCATGTTGGTATGGTTGGCAAATATGTGATCGAATCCATGGCGAAGATCCCGGTTGAGGTGGATGTGGCTTCTGAGTTCCGTTACCGTGATCCGATCCTTGTGGAGGATTCCATGGTGGTTATTATTTCCCAGTCCGGAGAGACCGCAGACAGCCTGGCTGCCCTTCGTCTTGCCAAGGATAGAAATGTTCCGGTACTTAGTGTAGTCAATGTTGTAGGCTCCAGCATTGCAAGAGAGAGCGATTATACGTTATATACTTATGCAGGACCTGAGATTTCTGTTGCCACCACCAAGGCTTACAGCACCCAGCTGATCGCCATGTATCTGCTGGCTATCCAGAGCGCTTTTGTCCAGGGAAAGCTTGAGGAGGGAAAAGTGACCCGTCTGCTTGCTGAGATGGAGACCCTGCCGGACAAGATCAGCCGTGTTCTGGATGATAAGGAGCGTATCCAGTGGTTTGCAAGCAAGTATGCAAATGCCCATGATATTTTCTTCATCGGACGAGGAATTGACTATGCTATCAGCATGGAAGGAAGCCTGAAGATGAAGGAAATCAGTTATATTCATTCTGAGGCTTACGCAGCAGGTGAGCTGAAGCACGGAACGATCAGCCTTGTAGAGGATGGTACTCTGGTGATCGGTGTGATGACCCAGAAGGATCTTTTTGAGAAGACACTGAGCAATATGGTTGAGGTAAAGAGCCGTGGTGCTTATCTGATGGGACTGACCAGCTATGGCAATTACAGTATTGAGGATACCGCTGATTTCTCCGTATATGTTCCCAAGACGGAGAAGTATTTCACAACCAGCCTTGCAATTGTTCCGCTGCAGTTGATGGGATATTATGTCAGCGTAGCGAAGGGCCTGGATGTGGACAAGCCGAGAAACCTGGCGAAATCTGTTACTGTAGAATAATGTTATTAAATTGCTGAATTATATTTTTGAACAACAGAAAAAAGACAATATTGTTATAAACATGGCGCGGAGAAGTGGTTTCTTCGCGCTGTTTATTTGAAAGCGAAATAGTGGGATTGTTCGTACAAAATGGGGCGTGAAAAAGATATGGAAGAAAAAAGGTACAGAATCATAGGTACTGCCGGACATATTGATCATGGTAAGACCTGGCTGGTCAAGGCGCTGACAGGCACGGATACGGATCGCCTGGCAGAGGAAAAAAGGCGGGGGATTACAATTGAAAATGGTTTTGCGTTTCTGAAATTTCCGGATGGCAGGGAAGCTGGGATTATTGACGTGCCAGGCCATGAAAGGTTTATAAAGAATATGCTGGCTGGAGCTGGCGGAATTGATATTGCCATGGTAGTGATCGCAGCAGATGAGGGAGTTATGCCTCAGACCAGGGAACATCTGGCAATACTTTCCCTGCTTGGTATTCGAAAGGGTGTGCTTGTGCTCACCAAAGGTGACCTGGAATGGAAAAAGGGACTTGACCAGGAAATTAGGGAGTTTGCTGAGGGGACGTTTCTGGAAAATGAGGATGTGATAGTGACCAGTGCTGTGGATGGGCGTGGGATTGAGGAACTGCGTAGGGTGTTGTGGAAACTGTGCACAGCCGGAAAAAACACGGGGAATCAGAAGCTTTCCCGAAAAGAAGATGACAGCTGCACAGGCAGAATGGTTACAAAAGGATCTGCGTTTCGTCTGCCCATAGATCGTGTGTTTTCTTTAAAGGGCTTTGGAACCGTAGTGACAGGGACGCTGCTTGATGGCAGTTTAGGCTTGAATTATGACACTATGCTTTATCCCAGAGCTGAAAGGGTAAAAATCCGGGGAATTCAGGTGCATGGACAGGAAGTATCCGAAGCTGTTCCGGGACAGCGGGTGGCAGTGAACCTTCCGGGAATTGGAAAAGAGCAGATCTCCCGGGGAGAAATCCTGGCAACAGCAGGAAGTATGGAAGGTACCATGATCGCAGATGTACGGCTGCAGCTGTTGAAATCAGGACAGCGTTCTTTAAAAAGCGGTACCCGTGTTCATCTTTATCATGGGGCAGCAGAACTGGTGTGTAAAATAATTCTGTTTGACAGAGTAGTGCTGAAGCCCGGTGAAGAGGCCATAGTCCAGCTTCGGATGGAGCAGGTGACGGCAATGAAAGCAGGGGATCATTTTGTTATAAGATTTTATTCGCCGGTAGAAACCATCGGCGGTGGAGTTGTGCTGAATCCCAATGGGGTAAAAAGGAAAAAAGGACAGAATGCAGATGCTGCCGTTCGTTACGCATGTACCGGAAAGGAAAGAAAAAAAGCACATGCTGCAGGAAAAATAACAGAAGAAATGTGTGGGAATTCTGTCTTTCTGCAGCTGCAGGAATTATATCTGAAATCGGGCTTTATGCCTCCGCTGACAGATGAAGTGAAGAAAGTATTTTCCGGTGAGCGGGATTTTTCAGAAGTGTTTTTTGCCATGGTGCGGGACGGTGTTCTTGTACGGTTTGACGAGAAGCATTATATGCACTGGGAAATACGGCAGAAAGCTCTGGATATGGTATATCAGTTATTTAAAGAAAAGGGTATGATCCAGACTGGAGATTTTCGTGACCGTCTGGGAATATCCCGTAAATGTGCGATCATACTGCTGGAGGGGTTTGACAGAGAGCGGATTACAG
>ERZ1673736.1724-NODE-1724-length-27208-cov-5.263691_pt1 | contig 27208 bp, 32 predicted proteins | sample MGYA00580212_ERZ1673736 | MGnify/ENA primary metagenome ERZ1673736 (study PRJEB41218, sample SAMN15661752) | gut metagenome | host: Homo sapiens | place: Canada: London | collected 2015-08-20/2019-03-30 | study: EMG produced TPA metagenomics assembly of...
TTTGAGCAAAAGTATGGGGCACACATCCCTTGAAAGCACCAAATACTACTATTCCATCGTCCCTGCACTGGCAGATATTTTACAGAAAACAACCGAAGCTGGGTTCGATGAGATTGTACCGGAGGTGCCGGATTATGAGTAGGATCAATTCAAAATCTTTTGACCTTGCACGTGCCATATCGGAATTCCTTACGGATTATGCGCCAATGCACCTTACCAACAGCGAGCACACACTGCATTCTTATGAGACGGCCATAACCCTATATATCGGGTATCTTGAAAACGAATGCGGTATAAAACCGGCAAACTTCAGTCCGCAGTGCTTTGAAGAGACAAAGGTTGAAGGCTGGATGGAATGGCTTTCGAATGAGCGAGGCTGCAGCCCGCAGTCATGCAACACGAGGCTTTCCTCTTTCCGGAAGTTTATAAAATATCTTTCGTCAAGGAATCCGAAATATCTGTATCTTCTTGATGAGGTATCGAAGGTTCCTCTCCGCAAAAAAACCAAGAAAAAAGTATCTGGACTTAGCCGTGAGGCAATAAAGGTAATTCTTGCCGAACCCGATACCACACATAAAACGGGAATTCGCGACCTTGCCTTAATGGTCATTCTTTATGCGACAGCGGCGCGGATTGACGAGATCCTTTCTATCCGTATAAAAGAGCTGAAGCTGGATATCGAAAAGCCTTATGTCGTAATAATCGGTAAAGGTGATAAAGTACGGACACTTTATCTGCTTCCCAAGGCGGTGGCGCATATCAGGCTATATATAAAGGTTTTTCATGGCTCGAATCCAAAACCGGATTCTTCTCCAGCATGAAGATTTCCCTGCCGCACATCAAGCTGCCGCATTTCAGGATTTCCGGCAGCCTGTCTATTGCACCGCCGAGCGTGCCTCACCTGTCTATTGACTGGTACAAAGAGGGCGGTATCATGACACGCCCGACTCTGTTTGGGATGAACGGTACGAACCTGATGGCAGGCGGAGAAGCTGGGGCAGAAGCGATCCTGCCATTGAAAGGTTTCTACAGTCAGCTGGAGAGTATCCTTTCAAACCGGATGGATACCAGCACGATGGAACGCTATCTGTCTGTCATTGCGGCAAACAGCAGCAAGGGCATTTATCTGGAGGACGGAACTTTGGTAGGGCATCTGCTTCCGGCCATTGACAGTAAGCTGGGGCAGATGCAGAAGTTGAACAGGAGGTTGAGTTTATGAGGCCGGATATAAAACTGGATAGCGTGTGGATGTCTGGCCTTGGGTGGCTGCGGGAGAGCATCAGCTTTCCGACGCCCCAGTCACAGACCAATACCATTGTAGTGCCGGGACGGAATTCCCCCATCCGGTACACGGAAGCATTGGGGCGGGTATCCTACCAGCCCAGGAGTTTTGAAATCATACTTTCCATGCTTGGAACCAGGGAGCAGTTTAATCAAAAGGTCAGTGCGGTGGTGAACCCGTTTGCAGGGCATCTGGTGAAAGTGGTTTGCAGTGAGGAACCGGGGCTGTATGCCATCGGCACACTGGAAATGTCCCCGGCTTATGATCCGCTAACGAGGAAGGGGCAGCTTACCGTTTCCTGCTCCGATGGGGATTCCTACCGCTACCATGTGAATGAAACGGTGGTGACAGTTACGGGCGGAGGGAATGTCATTCTGGATAATGATTATATGCCTGTGGTCCCGGTCATCACAGCCACGGCGGAAACGGCACTGGGCTGGCAGATCGGCACAGACACCTTCCAAAAATCTGTCAGCCCCGGTACTTGGGAATTTCCTGAAATGGAATTGCAGGCCGGAAGAAATGTAGTGTCCGTCACTGGAAATGGAACCGTGACCTTCCGGTACCGGGAGGGATGCCTATGAGATTATTCCGTATCTATGTGGACGGGGCATTGTTTTACCATCTGCAGTTATCGAAACTGGCAGTCACGGAGGCGAAGGTGGAAGAGGATGCGGAGAACATTGACAGCCTGACGCTGTCGGCTCCCTATAACCACCCCTATCTAAATGCAATTAAGCCAATGGCTTCTGTGATCGTTTGCAAGAAAGGAAATGAAACGGTCTTTGAGGGGCGGGCGCTGGATGACGGCAGTGATTTTTATAACACCCACACATGGACCTGTGAATCGGCTCTTTCCTATTTAAAAGACAGCCAGCAGTCGCCCTATAACTACAAAGGGAGCTTAAGAGGGCTTTTCGAGTATTTCATAACCGAACACAACAAAACCGTGGAGGAGCAGAAGCAGTTCACGGTGGGGGAAGTAACGGTAGCCGATAACAATGATTATGTGGCTTACAGCTGTTCTGAGTATTCCATGACGATGGATGCCATTAAGGATAAGCTCATGAAAACACACGGAGGGTATCTGCGGCTCCGGTATACAGCCGATGGAAAAGTCTTGGACTACCTGGCGGACTTTACAGAGGCGTCACTTCAAAAAGTGGAGTACGGGAAAAACCTGACCGATGTAAAAATCAACCAGGATCATACGGAACGGGTGACAGCACTCATTCCCCTTGGGGCAAAGGTCAAGACCACGGATGAGGAAGGCAATGAGGTGGAAACGGATGAGCGCGTCACCATTGAAGCTGCCAACGACGGGAAGAATTATGTGTTCGATGAAGATGCGGTCAAGGAGATCGGCTGGATATGGGCAACGGAAGTGTGGGAGGATGTAACGCTTTCTTCCAACCTTCTCAGGAAGGCGAAAGCGAGGATTTCTGAACTGGCGAAGGGCATCACCAGCATGGAGCTGACTATCGTGGATGAATCCGATACCGGGGCAGATATCGCGGATATCCATGCAAGGCAGTATGTGTACTGTTCTTCCCCGCCCCATGGGATCGACGGAAGGTATCTGTGCATCCAGAGGACGCGGGATTATCTGAATCCTTCCGGCAACACCATTACCATCGGGGCAAGCGGTATCCGGCTGACTGCCATCAGTGCGAAGCAGAACCAGAACTTAAGCACACTGGAACAGGATATCCTGGGGCAGACGGAGAAGATCGAGAACATCTTCGGGAAAGTCGAGGATATCACCACAGAGAAAATGTACCGGACAGAACTGGTGGTGGAAGGCACGAGCATCTTCCGGGATAAGGGGCAGATGAGCAGGCTTTCCTGTAGGGTGCTATCCTGGGACAAGGATATCACAGATACCCTTCCCAAATCTTCTTTTAACTGGCACCGGAAGTCCGGCAATGTGGAAACGGATGCCGATTGGGATGGGTTGCATAAAGGAATGAAAAGCGTAACCATATCAACCGAGGACGTGTTCGATAATGCGTCCTTTTATTGTGAAGTCACCATTTAATTTGAAGGAGGAACACAAATGCCTACTATCTTAACATCCAGCCAGCAGACTTTCGTGGACATCACAGATCAGCGGAAACTGTCGGCTTATATCACATCCAATTTACCGAAGACGCAGAGTGAGGACCCGAACACCCTGCCCCACGCCTATGCGCCGAACTGGGAAACATCCCATCTGGTGCTGACCCCGGTGATCTTCTTAGACCAGACCAACGTGGCGCTGGACGCATCCGGGCTGACCATTTCATGGAAACGCAAAGACGGAACGGGGGCAGAGAGCGCCCTGTCATCGGGAGAAACGGTGTCCGGCGGCATCCTGACGGTCAGCCAGAACAAGCTCTCCGCATCTTCCTCCGGGATGATCACTTATATCTGCTATATCAGTTACTATGATTCGGAAACGAAGAATACGGTCAATATTTCTTCTGACATTACCTATACGTTGGTAAAGAATGCGGAGAACGCAAAACTGGCCTATGTGACGGCGGATACCTATGTGTTCAAATACAATACCAGTTCTGCATTGGTAGGGGCAACGCAGGCGACTTTGTCTGCACAGGTCCAGGGGGTAACGGTCAGCAAGTGGCAGTATCTGAACAGTTCCGGTGTGTGGACAGATTATCCGACCACTTCGGACAATACCAGTATTACCGGCGGGACGCTGGTAGTAAAGCCCGCACACGCAGTGTTCTTCAACAACGTGGCGCAGATCAAGCTGGTGACCGATGATGCGGATGTGTTCGACACCATTTCCATCACGAAGATGTATGACGGGGAGCAGGGACAGCCGGGGCAGGCAGGCGCGGGAGGTTTGTCCGTCATCCTTGGAAATGAGGCGCAGAACATTGCCTGCACCACGGGAGGTGCGGTACAGGCTGCCGTGGATGTGACGATTCCCTTTACCGGGTATGTAGGCATTACGCAAACCCCATGTACCTGTACAGTGGGAACCCTGCCCACCGGAGTGACCGTAAAATCCAATACGGCAGCCACGGCGTCTGCTTCAGGTTCCGTAGTGCTTACCTTTGCCGCCAATGCCACCCTGGGCGGGGCATCGGTGCTGACTGGAACCATTGACCTGACCTTTACGATTTCAGGAAAGAGCGTGGTGAAGAAGTTTGCCTGGACGAAATCCAATAAGGGAAGCAACGGGGCCAGTGCGGTGGTGTTCTCTGTTTACGCACCAAACGGGACTATCGTACAAAACCAGTCCGGTTCCCTGGTACTGGCAACATCCGCCTACAGCGGCACAACGGAGATCACCACAGGTGCGACTTACCAGTGGTCGAAATACACAGCCGGAAAATGGACAGATATCAGCGGGGCAACGTCTGATACGCTGACGGTTTCCGGCGCGGATATCGTGAATATCCAGTCTTACCGGTGCACCATGAATTATGGCGGCAAGTCCTATGTGGATGTGATCACGGTGGAGGATAAGTCGGATCCCTATGTATCGGAGATGCTCTCCATCGGCGGCTTTACCGTAAAAAATAACCTGGGCGGTCTGGTTCCCTATGTGATCGTCCGTACCAACCAGAAGGAAGTGGATGCACTGCTCGGCAATATCAGCGAGACAGCCCCTTCCACGCCGGCAAACGGGATGTTCTGGTACAAGATCGACCATACAGCGAAAACAGTCACGCTGATGAAGTATAACGGGACTACGTGGGCAGCGGCAACAGAAAAGCAGAGTCTTACCTACACCTGGTATAAGCAGGATAAGGACGGCAGGGAGGCTGCCTTTGGAAAGACTGGAAAAGTCATTTATTTATCTGCGGAGGACATTGACAGCATCGCCACCCTACAGTGTGATGTGTCTAATTAGGGGGGTGGCGGGCATGGCGCTTTTAACGGTCTGCCAGCATACGTTCCAGAACGTGCAGGCGTATGACGACGCGGTGGAGGGCGTGGAAGCCTTAAAGGTCAACGTGCGGGAGTGCTACTCGGAGATCACAAAGACCTCCGAGCAGATTCAGAGTTCTGTCCGGGAGATGTACCTGTCAAAGTCTGAGCTGGAAAGCATCCAGCAGGACTTCCAGGCGAGCATCACCCAGAACAGCAGCGAGATCCGCATGGATTTTACCGCTATCACCAATGAGATCATCAACAATGTGTCTGCAAACCAGACGCTTCTGGAGGAGTATATCCGGTTTAAAGGGGCGCTGATCGAGCTTGGGAAGGTCGGGAATGCGTTCACGGCGGAGCTTTCCAACGAGGAGCTGGCCTTTAAGGAGAACGGACAGAAGATTGCCTATATTTCCAATCAGAGCCTTGTGATCACCAATGCGGAGATACGGAACAAGCTGTCCCTGGGTAATGAGAGCAGGGGATGGTTTGATTTTATCCCAAGAGCCAACGGGAACCTGTCTATCAAATGGCGTGACCCGGCGGGATAACAGCAGTTTTTATTTTTGTGGGGAAGGAGGAAAAGCAAAATGGCATCCAGCGGCAGCTTTTCCGGTTCCATCCACAGCGGGCATTATGTGCTGCGGGTGGACTGGACGCAGACAAAAAATATATCTGCCAATACCAGCACGGTCACAGCGAAAGCCTATCTGGTCAATGACTGGAGTCTGTCTATTTATGGCCGTTCGGACAATTCCATAACGATCAACGGAACCGCACAGATTTATGAGTCATCAGCAGTCAACGGTACAGGCACGCACCTTCTGGGAACTGTAACACAGACCGTGAACCATAACAGTGACGGCACAAAAAGCCTGACCATGAGCGCGGTGTTCTATATCCGGGCGACGTTAAGCGGGACGTATTATGAGTCGATTACCGCAAGCGCCAATATTACGCTGGATTCCATTGCAAGGGCGTCCAGTGTTTCTACCCCTAATGCAACGATGGGGTCTGCTACGGCCATTGCCATCAGCCGTGCCTCTTCTTCCTTTACCCACACGCTGACCTATACCTTCGGCACGGCTGCCGGGACGATAGCCACAAAGACCACGTCCACATCGGTATCCTGGACACCGCCCCTTTCACTGGCAAGCCAGATACCCAAAGCGGTGACCGGAACCTGCACGGTCACCTGTACGACTTATAACGGCAGTACGAAGATTGGAAGTAAGACGTGTACGCTGACACTGACCGTCCCGGCTTCAATAAAACCTACCATTACCAGTTTGACTGCTGCCAGGGTGGACGGGGCGGTGCCGGGTACCTGGGGGATCTATGTGCAGACGAAGTCCAAAGCAACGCTTACCATTAACGGGGCGGCGGGAAGCTACGGCTCCACGATTTCTTCCTATTCCATTACGGGCGGCGGCTACACCAGTACGGCGTCCAGTTTTACAACGGGGTTCCTGAATACTTCCGGCACGGTTACTTTTACGGCGACGGTGACGGATTCCAGGGGGCGGGTGTCAGCAGCGGCCACGGTGAGCATTTCGGTGGTGGCCTATTCCCCGCCGTCCTTTGCCAGCTACCTCTCACAGCGGTGCTTAAGCAATGGAACTGTTAATGATGACGGGACGTATATCCGGGGACTGGTTTCCTACAGTTATGCGTCATGCAGCAGTAAAAACACCATTACCCGCGCCACCTATTACAAAAAGGCATCGGATACCGCGTGGACGAATGCCAATGCCGCTTTCAGTTCCGGTACGGCGTTTACTTTTGGCGGCGGAAACATCTCCACGGAGACCTCCTATGACATCAAATATACGCTGACAGATGCCTTTACCACCATTGCTATCCAGGACATCGTTTCTACGGCAGCCGTGGTCATGGATTTTAAGAGAGGCGGTAAGGGAGTGGCTGTTGGGAAGGTATCGGAGAAGGATAATACCTTCGAGGTTGCGGAGGATTGGGATGTCCGGGTGTATGGGAAACTTTTAAAAGATTATATCCAGTCCTTCATTAAGACGCTGTATCCGGTGGGCAGTATCTATATGAGCGTCAATGCCACTAACCCGTCCGCTTACTTTGGCGGAACATGGGTAGCCTGGGGCGCAGGGCGGGTACCTGTGGGTATCAATACCGCAGACGGGAATTTCAATACAGTGGAAAAGACCGGTGGTGCGGCAACGGTTACACTGACAACTGCACAGATGCCTGCACATACCCATACGTTTACCGGAAGTTCCGCTACTACAAGCAGCAAAGGGGCGCATACCCACAATGTCGGTCGTGACGGGGATGGTGCATCAGGCTCAAGCACGTATACTGTCCACAGCGCGGGAGTGTCCGGCGCAGGGGGAACATCCCCAACAAACAGCGCGGGCGCGCATACCCATACACTTACCGCGAAAGGCACGAATGCCAATACGGGAGGCGGTGGGGCGCATTCAAACCTTCAGCCGTATATCGTCTGCTATATGTGGAAACGGACGGCTTAATATAAAAAAATAAAACGAATGTGGAAAACAGGCAGTTCATCCTTCGGGACGGCTGCCTTTTTCAATACAAAAATCAAAGAAAGAAAGGAACGGAGCATGAAAAATTTTATTGAAGCGGCACAGTACGCATTCGCGGCACTTGGAGGGGCGGTGGGCGCTGTCATGGGAGGTTTTGACGGATTCCTGTACGCCCTGATTGTGTTCGTGGTGGTGGACTACCTGACGGGCGTCATGGCTGCGGTTCTGAATAAGAAGCTGTCCAGCGAGGTGGGTTTCCACGGGATTTTTAAGAAAGTGGTTATCTTCGCACTGGTGGCGGTGGGGCATATCGTGGATGCCTATGTCATTCAAAACGGGAGCGTCATCCGTACGGCGGTGATTTTCTTTTATTTATCCAATGAAGGGATCAGCATCCTGGAGAACGCATCGGTCCTTGGGCTACCTGTGCCGCAGAAGTTAAAGGATGTATTGGAACAGTTGAAAGATGGGAAAGAGGGAGAGTAAGCATCGGGTTTCCGGTGCTTTTTCCTTTGGAAAGAGAGGACAGGATTATGAAATTAGTACAGAGTATTTTGACTAAAAACCCCTGTTATACGGCAGGGAGAAAGATCACGGTCAAGGGGCTGATGCTCCATTCCGTAGGATGCCCGCAGCCCAAGGCATCGGTGTTTATCAATTCGTGGAACAGCCCGTCTTATAACAATGCCTGTGTGCATGGTTTTATTGACGGCAACGACGGCACGGTGTATCAGACGCTTCCATGGAATCATCGTGGCTGGCACTGTGGTTCCGGCAGTAAGGGAAGCGGAAACAATACCCATATCGGAGTGGAAATGTGCGAACCGGCGTGCATCAAGTACACATCGGGCAGTAACTTTACCTGCTCGGATAAAGCAACGGCAAAGGCTGTGGCAAAGAGAACGTATGAGGCGGCGGTGGAACTGTTTGCTATGCTTTGTAAGCAGTACAACTTAAACCCGACCGCTGATGGCGTCATCATCAGCCACAGGGAGGGGCACAGCCGGGGCATTGCTTCTAACCACGGAGACCCGGAGCATCTGTGGAATGGACTCGGCATGGGCTACACCATGGATGGATTCCGCAAAGCAGTAAAGGCGAAGATGAATGGCTCTGGCAGTTCTGGCAGCAGCACTGGAACTTCCGGCCTGCAGGCGTCTGCCCTTAAAAATCTCTCTGAGGCAGATGTGATCGCCAAGGTGGGGCCGCTGTTTACCGCAGACCAGAAGACAAGCGGTATTCTGGCATCGGTATCCCTGGCACAGTTTATTCTGGAGAGCGGATACGGGAAGAGTGAACTGGCACAGAACGCCAACAACTGCTTTGGCATGAAGAAGTCCCTGTCCGGGAATACCTGGAGTGGTTCCACCTGGGACGGCACTTCCATCTACACCAAGAAAACACAGGAATACGAGAATGGTGCATATATGACGGTAACGGCAGATTTCCGCAAATATCCGTCCGTGGAGAAATCCATTGCAGACCATTCCGCGTATCTTTTGGGAGCGAAGAATGGTGCGAAACTGCGTTATGATGGCTTGAAAGGCTGCACGGACTATAAGAAAGCGGTGCAGATCATCAAGGATGGCGGATATGCAACTTCCCCGACCTATGTGGAGAACCTCTGCTCCATCATTGAGAAGTGGAAGCTGACACAGTATGACGTGGCAAATGCCGGAACTGCGGAAGTCTGGTACCGTGTGCGTAAAACCTGGGCAGACGCAGCATCCCAGAAAGGCGCATTCCACAGCCTTGCCAATGCGAAGAAGTGTGCAGATGAGAATGCGGGGTATTCCGTGTTCGATGAATCCGGCAGGAATATCTATACCGGAAAACAGGCTGCCTTTCAGCCGTATCTGGTGAAGGTGTCAGCCTCTGACCTGCGTATTCGCAAAGGCCCCGGCATCGATAAGGCCAAGACCGGGAAGTACACGGGAAAGGGTATCTTTACGATTGTAGAGGAAGCGGACGGCCCCGGCGCATCCAAGTGGGGGCTTTTGAAAGCGTACCAGAAGAACCGTGATGGCTGGATTTCGCTGGACCATGCACAGAAGGTATAAGTAAAAAGTAATAAAAACGGTGCCCACTGAGGAAGATTTCCTTAGCGGGCATCATTTTTACATGGGCTTTTGTAGTGGAGGGATATGATGAAGAACCAGGATATTATAAAACTGAATGATCTGAGACAGCAGGGCAAGGGCGCGGCGGAAATCGCGGAAACGCTAAACTTGCCATTGAACACAGTAAAATCTTATCTGCGCCGGCACCCGGAAGCAGACACCTCCCGTGTCTGCCCGCAGTGTGGGAAACCAGTGGTGCAGAAGGAAGGGCGGAAGGAGAAGAAGTTCTGTTCGGATAAATGCCGTAACCAATGGTGGAACAGCCACCAGTCGGAGATCAAAAAAGAGGCATATTACACGCTGGTGTGCCAGTTTTGCGGAAAGGAGTTTGAGAGCTATGGGAATCAGAGAAGGAAGTTCTGCAGCAGGAAATGTTACGGAAACCACAGAAAAAAACTCGCAGGAAAAGTATTCAGCGGATAACCTGATGGTCTACCGGGTGTCCCTTTCCCTGATTGACAGCCTGTATTCGGGCGGGCATCTTACGGCAGCAGACCGGAGGAAAGCATACACAATCATTGCCAGACGCCACGGCTTATCTTTGGATAGTATTTTCGCGGAAACCGCTTGATATATCTCCGCTTTAGAGTGATGAATATGGTACGCCAAAGATGGCGGAAATTGATACAAGGAGGGATAACATGGGCAGAAAAGTGACACGGGTGGCTTTTAACGTACCGGAGATTCCAAAAAAGAAAAACGTGGCGGCTTACTGCCGTGTGTCATCCGGAAAGGACGCCATGCTCCATTCGCTGGCGGCGCAGGTCAGTTATTACAGTGAGCTGATCCAGAGCCATGGGGAATGGGAATATGCCGGGGTCTATGCGGATGAGGCAAAAACCGAACCAAGGACACCAGGGAAAATTTTGTGCGGCTGCTTTCCGACTGCCGTGCGGGGAAGATTGACTTGATACTGACCAAGTCGATTTCCCGGTTTGCCAGAAATACGGTAACGCTGCTGGAGACGGTGCGGGAGCTGAAGCTGATGGGCGTAGATGTTTACTTTGAAGAGCAGAACATCCATTCCATGAGCACAGACGGGGAGTTCATGCTGACCATCCTGGCATCCTATGCACAGGAGGAGAGCCGGTCGGCAAGCGAGAACCAGAAATGGCGCATCAAGAAGAATTTTGAGGAAGGGAAGCCATGGAGCAGTACGCTTCTTGGTTACCGCAACGTGGACGGGCGCTTTGAGATCGTGCCGGAAGAAGCACAAACCGTGCGGATGATTTTTGACTGGTATCTGGAGGGGCTTGGGGCAACCGCTATCCGGGACCGGCTGAATGCCATGGGAATCAAGACGAGGCTGGGGAATCAGTGGAACAGGAGCCCGATCTTAAAGCTGCTCCGTAATTACACCTATACCGGAAACCTTCTCCAGCAGAGGACCTACCGTGAGAACCACATCACGAAAAAGTGCATCATCAACCAGGGTGAAAAACCGATGTACCTTGCGGAAGGCACCCATGAGGCGATCATTGACATGGATACCTTCAACCAGGTGCAGGAAGAGATCAAACGCAGAGCGGAGAGATATAAAAGCCCGGAAGGAAAAAAGTGTGAGACATATCCCTTCACTGGCATGGTCCGGTGCGGCTGCTGCGGGAAAAATTATGTGAGGTCAGGTACACAAAGTTACCGGACATGGACCTGCAGGACCCGGAGAAAAGAGGGGCTGAAACATTGTGACGCAGAGATCATCCCGGAGGAAGAACTGATACGGCTTACCGCAGAGATACTCAGTGGGGAAGTTACTGAGGATGCCGTCAGGGATAAAATAACGGTTATCCGGGCAGAGAAAGACCGCACCCTGGTATTCTGTTTCAAGAATGGCAAGGAAACCGTTAAACAGTGGCGGGAGCATGAAACCGTGCATGTCTGCACAGAGGAGCAGAAGAGGCAGATCAGCCGGAAAAATTCTGGCAGGAAACGGACAGAGGAACAGCGCAGGCAGCAAAGTGAGCGGATGAAGGAATACTGGAAAGACCGCGAGTTCCCGGAGGAGCAGCGCAGACGGCAGAGTGAGCAGATGAAAGCATATTGGAATGACCGGGAAGCATCAGAGGGGCACAGGCAGACGGTGAGCCGCCTGATGAAAGAAATGCGGGCAAAGGAAACAGGAAAGGGGGCGCAGAACGATGGCTAATGTGACAGTGATCCCGGCAACCAGGAATTTCCACACCGGAATAAGGAAAGATGCCGTGGTCCAGAAAAAGACCGCCGGATATGCCCGTGTCAGCACGGACAGTGAGGAGCAGCAGACCAGCTACGAGGCGCAGGTGGATTATTACACTAACTACATTAAAAATAACCCGGAATGGGAGTTTGTCGGCGTGTATACCGATGAGGGTATCAGCGCAACCGGCACCAAGCACCGGGACGGCTTTAACCAGATGATACAGGATGCGCTGGACGGAAAGATCGATTTGATCGTCACCAAGTCGGTATCCCGGTTTGCAAGGAACACGGTGGACAGCCTTACCACGGTGCGGAAACTAAAGGAAAAGGGCGTGGAGGTGTACTTCCAGAAAGAAAACATTTACACTCTGGACTCCAAAGGGGAACTGCTGATCACCATCATGTCCTCCCTGGCGCAGGAAGAATCCCGGTCCATTTCAGAGAATGTGACCTGGGGCCAGAGAAAGCGGTTTGCAGACGGCAAAGTCAGCATCGCCTACAGCTCTTTCCTCGGCTACCAGAAAGGGGAGGACGGGCAGATGGAGATCGTGCCGGAGGAGGCAGAAATTGTAAGGCTTATTTACCGGATGTTCATGCAGGGAAAGACGCCTTACGCCATTGCAAAGTACCTGATGGAAAAGAAGGTCCCCACACCGACCGGGAAACAGCGGTGGCAGCACCGGACGATTGAGAACATACTGACCAATGAAAAGTACAAGGGCGATGCCAGGCTCCAGAAGTGCTATACGGTGGACTTCCTTTCCAAGAAGCGGAAAGTGAATGAGGGCGAGGTTCCGCAGTATTATGTGGAAGGCAGCCATGACGCCATCATCGCACCTGCAGAGTGGCAGATGGTACAGCTGGAGATGGAACGCAGGAGGAACATGGGGCGGAGCCATAACTGCTGCGGAACGTTTTCTGCAAAGCTGAAATGCGGAGACTGCGGGGAATTCTTCGGTTCCAAGGTCTGGCACTCTAACAGCAAGTATAAACGCACCATCTGGCAGTGCAACGCCAAGTTTAAGGGAGAGAGCAAGTGTACTACGCCGCATCTGTACGAACAGCGGATACAGGAGTTATTTCTGGAGGCGCTGGGGCGGCTACTGGAAAACCGGGAGACGGTCATGGATGACTGCCGTGCAGTGATGGATGTACTTGGGGATTGCAGCACCATTGAGAAGGAACTGGAATCCGTCAGTAGCGAGATGGAGGTAGTCACCGGGCTGATCCAGAAGCTGATTGTGGAAAACGCAACCCGGAAACTGGATCAGAACGATTACCGCAGGAAGTATGAGGGATATGTCAATAAGTACGCAGCTTTAGAGAGCCGGATGGACAGCCTGAAAAAAGACCGGGAGAGCCGGGAAATCAAGTTTGGCATTTTCAGCGGGTTCCTGTTTGAACTGAGTGAGCTGGAGGAGCTGCCATTGGAGTTTGATGTGAAGCTGTTCCACAGCCTGGTGGATTATGCAACAGTGTACCATGACGGGAGGGTGGTGTTTGCCTTTCGGAATGGCGCGGAGGTTGAGACAAGAATATAGGAAAAGAGGGATGCCCCGGAATTCAGTGTGGAGATACTGGTTCCGGGGCTTATTTTTGTTAATGTATAGCACAGTTTATTCTGTTTTCAGTTCTGGATAACTTACCAAGCTAAGAATTTCTCCCTTTCCTACCCCATCTATTTCACGGAGTGAAACGGTCATCTGAAACTGCAAGCTGTCACGTTCATTATATACACAATAAGTAATGGTTGCTGTTTGATCTGAAACTGAAAACAAATCCTGCGGATCTAATATATTTCCTTCTGCATCGTAAATCCTCATATCCTTATTTTTCCAATAATCAGGAATCCAGTATATATAATCTTCGTCTGAAAAAATCTGTTCTAAGCCATCGTCTGAGTCATTACAGATGGTTTCACAATAATAACCGTCGTTTGCCGATATATAGAGAGAATATCCTTCACCTAAAGGCGTTTGTATTTTTTCAAGCGTAAATGTTTTATCCGGTATTAAGTCAATCTCGCTGGCTCCGGATAGATCCTGGGCATATACTTTAATCGGATACTCATCCATTATCCCGTAATGCCCATTCGCAAAAAATCCTGTTATTCCAATGATAAGCAATAAAAAAACAGCACTGCAATAACGCAATTTTAATGCCTTCTTCCTTTGCTTGGCAATTTGGTGTGCATTTTCAATAATCTGGACTTTTTTCTTTTCACTTAGCATGATTTCAGTTTTCAATTCATTCATTGTCATTCTCCTATTTTTAATTTTAATTGCTCACGAGCCCGCTGTAGCCGTTTTTTTACCGCAGCATCAGATATTTTTAATATGTTTGAAATTTCCTTTACCGAATAACCTTCTATGGAATGTAAAATGATAACGGATTTATATTTTGTGGGTAATAAGGAAATCTCCCTCAAAATTTCCTGTTCACCTAAAGTGGTTTCAGATATATCCGTTTCACTAATAGGGGAAGAAGGATGACGTTTCCAGTATCGGATTTGGTTTTTGCATATATTGATGCAGACGCGCATTAACCACGCTTTTGCATGCTCTTCATCTTTCAACTTTGGTTTTTTTAATAAATATCTCACATAGGTTTCCTGAACGGCATCTTCAGCGTCATGGGTATTTGATAGCATGAATAGCGCCATTCGATAAAGAAGATCCATATGCTCAGTAAATAATGTTTCTGCTCTCATCATCTTTACCTCTTTATATAGAACACACCATAGAGCTTAATGCGGTGACATTATTATTTTATAAAATTTCAAATAGCTGAACTATAAATTGAAATGCCGTCTTGTTTATTATTATCGATAAAGGAATATGTGTCCATATGAAAATGTGGAAAGGGGCTGGAGAAGGTGGCAGTTGATTAGCCAGATACTCAGAAAAATGGGAAATGAATAAATACAACATAAAGACCGTTGGTGGGTACGGATATAGTTTTGAAACGTGAAAAAACCGGCAGTTGCAACTATGAAGTAACTGCCAGTTTTTTTTCAATAAAAATAACCAGGTATATCAAACTGACCTGGTTATCTTAATTTTGTTATTGTATCTGGTCTGTCTTGATCTCCCCGCGTTCTTTTTCTATCTGCTCCAGATGCTGGATCAGTACATATTCAATGTAATTCGTCATAGAGCGGTGTTCATCTGTAGCAAGAATCCCGATTTTGTCAAACACTTCGTCCGACAGACGCAGAGTAAATACACGCTTGTTGGTTGCCATTTCCCTTGCCCTCCGTTCCGGGTATGAATTTATGGTATACCAATATGCGGTAAATTTATACGTTCACTAGACAGCTAAGTGATAGCACTTTACATCAAAAAGTGAAAAAGTAGACACAGATGGCAGTCTTTATTCTTCCATTTTAATTTCTCCATGCTCTTTTTCCACATCTTCTAAATGTTTGATCAGTATGTATTCAATATAGTTGGTTAAGGAGCGGTGTTCGCTGGTAGCCAGAATGCCGATTTTATCGAATACTTCATCTGACAAACGTAAAGTAAATACTCTTTTATTGGTTGCCATATTCCCTGTCCTCCAATTTTAGTATAGGTAAATGGTAATCGAAATTGGATGTGAAATATACAGTCACTTGACAGGTAAGTGATAGCACTTTATATTGTAAGAGTAGTGAAAACAAAAGAAAGAGTGATAAGAGTGAAGAAAGTGATAAGGTGTGGAGTATGAAAAGGTTGTGCCAATGGATAAAGGCAAAATGGAGGAAATTCTGGAGGGATGATGAGTATGATCCTTATGTGAAGCATTTGAGCCAGTCGGATAAAAGGGAACTGTGGTATGGAGCTTTTATGGTCTGCATGTCCGTGGTCGCCCTTTGCAGTTTTTCGATTGCGTTCAGTAACATCCGGGTGAGCCGCCAGAACAGCGAAGATATGGAAGAACTTATGGAAATGGTAGCCACATATATGGGTTCTGCCACGAAGGATGAATATGAGGAGATTGCAAAGACCATACGGCATGACCTGGTGTTTTCTGAATATGGGCAGGAAATAGAGAACTATATCCGTTATATTCCCAATACGGCAGACATCTGCCGGACATGCGGAGAAGGGTTCCCGTCACAGGTGTACCTTGTGTGTACCAATACGGGAGAACTGTATGACCTAGATTTATTTGAAAAAGGGGCGAATCCGGACGCTGGCGAATATGGTTACATGAGCATGAGCTTTGGATATGATGAGGTAAGCCAGACAAGTCTGCATATCACAAAAACTCCGGAGAATAAGGAAGGAACTGTGACAGTGCAGAGGGGACGAGGGATTGTCAGCGTCCAGAGAATGAAATCGTTATTTTGTGATGACTGTATCCGGGAGATGTTAGAAACAGTTGAAAACCAGCTGGTAGAAGAATTCGTGATCTTTGACGCAGAAGGACAGAAGTTTTACGCTGTGGATGACGGAAGTGTGCAGATCGGGGATTATGAACTGCAGGTGGAGTATGACGAGGGAGATTATGAAATAGAAGTGCGGTATGCGAAATAGGTGGGAAAAAGCATGGATATAAAAGCAGATAGTTTTTGGGTTAATTACATACGTGTGAATAACAGTTCACAGAAAATTCACAAAAATTATTAGCACTCACTCTTGACGAGTGCTAATAAAAGTGTTATAACACAGATAGAACAAAGGAGAAGGAAAGAAAGGAACCAGAAAAGGGTTCCGGTTTCTTCCCAATCATCCCCAGTTCCAGTTAACAAGATGTTTTTAATTAGGAAAAGGAGCGATGACTTATGATGACACCTAGTATTTTTGGAGAGAACTTATTTGACGATTTCTTTGATGACTTTTTTGATTTCCCGTCCTTTGACGATAAGGCGATGCGTAAAGCGGAGCGGAAACTGTATGGACGCCATGCGGCGAATATGATGAAGACCGATGTGCAGGAACATGACGACCACTATGAGGTGGACATTGATCTGCCAGGCTTTAAGAAAGACGAACTTTCCCTGGAGCTGAAAGATGGCTATCTGGTAATCAGCGCGGCGAAGGGGCTTGACAAGGACGAGAAGGAAAAGAAAACAGGCAGATTTGTCCGCCGGGAGCGTTATGCAGGCAGCATGAGCCGGTCTTTCTATGTCGGGGAGGATGTAAAGCAGGAAGATATTCATGCGAAATATGAAAGCGGGGTATTGAAACTGAGCATTCCGAAGGCAGAAACAAGGAAGCCGGAGGTTGAAGAAAAGAAATATATTGCCATCGAGGGATAACGGCACCTCTTAATATAAATTAAAACCAGGCAGCCCGGAGTTCGGCGCGGTGTGTGTGAAACCGTCCGGCTCCGGGCTTTTTTTGTTTGTGGTAGGAAAAAAGCCTGACCTGTGGTAGAATAATGGCAAACAGAGGAGGCAACAGAGAATGGATAACAATTTAGAGCGATTTTTAATCGCACAGCAGACTTATTATCAAACTGCCTTGCAGGAGATAAAATCCGGGAAGAAGCGCAGCCATTGGATGTGGTTTATTTTTCCGCAGATAGCGGGGCTTGGCTACAGTGAGACTGCCCGGTATTATGCTATTAAGAATATGGAAGAAGCGAAAGCATATATGGAAGATTACACGCTTGGAACGAATCTGATTGAAATATCTCAGGCACTTCTGGAGATAAAATCCAATGATGCGGACGAAGTGATGGGCCGGCCGGATAACTTGAAACTGAAATCTTCCATGACCTTATTTGCTCTGGCAAAACCGGAATGTGAAGTATTCCAGAAGGTATTGGACAAGTTCTTCCATGGGGAACGGGATCAGAGAACTGTGGAGATTTTACAGTTAGTGCATTAATATTGAGAGGATGCGTGAGATTAATGGCGGAAGAAACGAGAGTTTTATCATCGATAGAAATTAGAAATTTAATGTTAGATACTTTGGCATATGAAGCAGATGATATTGATTCTGAAGGAAAAACATTCAAGAAATATGGATATCAGGGAACACAATCAGATTTATATCGTCTAATGGAAGGGTTGGCAATAAAAAGGGGGCTGATAGAATCAGATATTCCTTTGCATGGAGCTGCGTGGGGCGGAAGTGGTCTTATGCTGCATGCGCATAGTACGACAAATTTCAGCTATAGCGACATACAAAATATTTATGAGCAGTTTCATTTATTGCTTAATCAGGGGATTATAGCGCCTGGAGCCATAGGGAATTATGGTCCTAATTTACCAAGTTTTCATGTTACGCAATATGGACTTAAATGTTTAGAAGAACATGAAATACTGCCATATGATGTAGACGGATATTTTGAAAAGATTAAGAATATACCCAGTATCTCAGAATGGGTAAAGTTTTATATTAAAGAGGCGTTACAGTGTTACAATGCTAATTGCATGGAAGCGGCAGTAATAATGTTGGGGCTTTCCAGCGAAAAAATAATAGATGAACAAATAGATGCACTGTTAGGATATTTGTCCAGAAATTTCACAAATGAGTATGCACAAATGCAAACAGAGATATCTAGTATTAGAATGGCATCTGCAAAATTCAGTTGTTATAAAAAGTATTTTGACCTAATAAAAAATAACGTGCAGGATCAGCAATTTAAAGATATGTTGCCATCAGTTGATAGGGTGGCTTTCCAAGTATATGCGAATTTTACTAGAATAACGAGGAATGGACTGGCACACCCGTCTGATACAAAGATGGAAAGAATTGAAGTCCTTATGATTTTCATTTCGTTCATAAAATTTTGTCAGACCCAATATGGATTTATAGATTTCTTTGTCAGCCATTAAAGAAATTTTATGAATGTGGAAATCCTGTCAAATCAATAATTTAACGATAGGGTGCATTTTCAACTCCAAGGGTGCAAATTTAACGATTCCTACTCTCAAAACGATAGTATCGTTAAACTTTTGCCTTCTTACTCACGAAAAAGGTACAATCCCTACTCGAAAAACGATAATAGCACCTACGAGGGTGCATCCCATCATACAGAAAACGCCCTAACCATGGGCGTTTTCGCATATTCAAAAAACGATAGCTCCGATTTTGAAATTGTATCAATTTGATTACGCAATATGGTAGGATGAAGCTCCGGCTATGATAGCAACCTTCCTTGCAGAGAATGATTTCTCAGGCAAGACCATCATTCCTTTCTGCACCAGTTCCAGCGATGACATTGGAAACAGTCTCCAGAATGATATCGAGCCGTGGCTTCAGAGCCTTGGACTTGTGGAATAAAAGAGAAAGCCTATGTTCAAAAAGACACTTAGCGTTGTACTGCTAAGGATGCATTTGGTTATGGCGGAAACGTAAAGGAATCTGCCGATAAAATGATTGCGCTTTCTCCTTTAATTCCTTAATCAATAATTTGATTGTCTCGATTTTCTTTACCAATAATATTTTTTGAACAAAATATAGTACAATGGTTTGAGTAAATGAACAAAGGAGGTCGCAATCATGTCAGAACACAGAGAGGATATCAATCGACTGGCAGAGGAATTTGAAGGTTGCCAGAAGATACTGTTGGCCCTTGGGGATGAGAATCGTCAGCATCTTATGCTGGAAATGATGCGAATGGAGCATTGCGGCGGCGTCCGGGTAGGCACAATCACGGAGAAAACCCATCTTTCCCGCCCTGCTGTATCCCATCATCTACAGATACTTAAGGAGGCCGGTATTTTGAAAATGCGGCGTGAGGGAACTAAAAATTATTATTATTTTGATGCCGATACTGAGGCAATGAACCGTCTTTTGGAGATGATTGGACATGCGAAGCGCATTATGGAAGAATTGCCGGACAGAAGTGGAAAAGATTTATAAAAATGGAAAGGTGATGGAGAATACCTTATGCTGGAAAAAGTATTGGTTTGTTTAGTGGCCGGAGCAGGAGCAGGTTTCGGAACCGGTCTTGCAGGTCTCTCCGCAGCTGCGGTAATTTCGCCGATGCTGATTACGTTTCTTCACGTAAACGCTTATGAAGCTGTTGGTATTGCGTTGGCATCGGACGTGCTTGCTTCGGCAGCATCGGCGTATACCTATAAGAAAAACAAAAATATTGATGTTAAAAATGGGATGATTATGCTTATTTCCGTTTTGATTTTTACCCTTGTCGGAAGCTATGCCGCCTCTTTTCTCCCACAGACTACAATGGGTGGGTTTTCCATGTTTATGACACTGTTCGCGGGCGTGAAATTCATTTTCCGGCCAGTCATGGAGGCAAAGAAAAGCAACAAGAACCGGAGTAAAAAGAAAGCAGCGATACAGTCGGTTGCTTGTGGAATAGCGGTCGGACTGATTTGCGGATTTGTAGGTGCGGGTGGAGGCATGATGATGCTTCTGGTTCTGGTTAGTGTATTGGGTTATGAACTGAAAACCGCTGTGGGAACTAGTGTATTTATTATGACCTTTACTGCTTTGACCGGAGCCATGTCTCATTTTGCAATCGGGGATGGAGTGACGGATTATTCGATTCTTGTCCTATGTATTATTTTTACGTTAATTGGTGCAATGCTCACAGCAAAATTTGCAAATAAAGCTTCGGCAAAGGTTATGAATCGTACCCTTGGTTTTGGCCTTGCTGCCATGAGTATCATTATGATTATTATTAATTATGTATAATACTTGAGTAGAAGTGGAGAGTGATGGAATGAACCGGATAGAAATTTATGCAATGCGCTGCGGAACAGTGGGAACAGACGAAACAGTACCAGATAAAAGGAAATCCAGAAATCCTTTTGCCTATTCGGGGATACTGCGGGGAAAAAAGCATCAAGTATGGCTTCCGGTATATGTATATCTGATTGTGCATCCAAAGGGGAAAATTTTGATAGATACAGGGTGGCATACACAGGTACGGCAGGATCAGAAGAAGCATCTTTCATGGAAATTGAACATTGCCAGCAAAGCACTTCTACCGGTCGGAGAAGCGGTTACTGAACAATTAAAAGCGTTGGGGTTATCTTCTGAAGAACTGGACTATGTGCTGCTGACTCATCTGGATGTGGATCATGTCAGTGGTCTGGAGCTTGTAAAAGACGCAAAGTGTATTTGTGCCAGTGATGCAGAACTGTGTGCGGTTGAGAAAGGAGACATCCGATATAATAGGAAGTTGTGGGAAAACATAGCCATTCAGCCGATTCATATGGAAAATACAGGATTAGGACCGCATGGGAGAAGCGTTGATGTCTTTCAGGATGGAACGGTGCAGTTCGTTGATGTGTCCGGGCATTCAGCAGGAACAACGGGTGTGCTTATCCAAAACCAGGGGAAATTTGTCCTGATTACTGCAGATGCCTGTTACAACCGCCAGTCCTGGGAACAGATGTGTTTGCCCGGCATTATGGTAAACAAAGATAAGGCGAAAGCATCATTAAAATGGGTTCATGACATGTCACAGAAAAAGGAGTGTATGGAGATTTTGGCAACCCATGATCCGGAAATAAGGCCGCATAAGATTATATTGTGAGAAAGAAGGAGAGACTATGATTTATTGTTTTACAGGAACCGGAAATTCACTCTGGGCAGCAAAAGAACTTGGAAGAATTCTGAAGACACCAGTTGAAGGGCTTATAAAGTACAGGAACATGCCATTAGAATGCCCGGATGATATGGTAGGTTTTATTTTTCCTACCTATATGGGAGATATTCCATGGATTGTAAAAGAGATTCTCGTGAAAGTGAAAGTCAGGGCGGACAGCTATGTGTTCCTTGTAATGACTTCCAATAATGGACAGAGCGGCAAAGCTTTTCAAAGCGTAGATGAGGCCCTGCAGACAAACGGTGGTCATTTATGTGCTGGTTTTAATTTGCAGATGCCTGGAAACTGTCTAATCAGTTCTGAAGAAGAAAATCAAAAGAGGCTGGCTCAGGCTCCATCTGTCATAAAGAAAATTAGTGAGATGGTATGCAGGAAGAGCATACTTTATGAACCATCAGGCAAAAAGGCTGAAGCGGGTTTTGTTGAGAAAAGTTATTTCTACGGAACCCATTCCTTGAAACGTCTGACGCTTATGAAAAATTTTAGGATTACCAAAGACTGTATAGGCTGTGGAATCTGTGCTTCGGTATGCCCGACAGATAATATCGTCATAAATGGTGGAAAAGCAGTGCATAAGGAGCAATGTGCGGCATGTTATGCCTGCCTCCACTGGTGTCCGAAACATGCAGTAAAATTGAGAGTCCCCACATTAAGTAAACGGCCGCAGTACCATCATCCGAAAATTTCCTTACAAGATGTGAAGAAATTGAAGGAGGGAGACATTTCATGATTTTGTATTTCAGTGCGTCTGTTGGTAACTACCTGTGGTTACACAGGCGGCGGTTAGAATGAAAAGTAGGCAGAGTAGATGAATCCACGAGTTCATGCAGATCATCCATACTGTCATGTTCCAGATTTCTTGAATACTGCACCAGCCGTATGCGTCGCGCTCTCTTTCTTTTGCTATTTCATATTGAAAAGTTTTAGTTGTTTCTCAAAAGATTTCCCCGCACTGCATTGAATATAGAACGATAAGATTTCTGGTTGGAAGCAAGGCAAGCCAGTCAATAGGTAACAAGTGCTTCTGTATCGCTAATAGGTATAGAGATTCTTCCGGGTGTTTTAAATCCGCGTGCAATAAACTGATCGGAATTAAAGAGCGGCAGATTGGAAGATTCAACCAGATCAGTAAGGGCACCAGGATTTCCATGTATCAGCAGGTCAGCTTCATTAAGGTTTCTTTTGCAAATGTCCAACCAGAAACCAACATTGCCGTTTACAAGAATACGGACACCGCGTAGGTCATGGAAGGTTACACTCTTTGCCTGGGCAAGAGGATGGTCTTTTGAAATGGAGATATAAAGGCGTTCCTGCATAAAACGCTGACAGAACAGCGATTTATCTTCCGGATCTGTACAGAGAATACATAATTGGTACATATGATTTTTCAGTCCAGAGATTAGCTTATCTTGTTTTACCACTTCTGAAGATATGGTTTTTCCGGGAAGTCTCTCTTGAAGTGTGGGAATAATCTCATTTACAGGGAAGGGGGAGCAGGAACCGAAGACTACAATAAAGATAATCATACATTGTATATTTTAAATACATCATATGATTACGGTTCGGACGAAGAAATATCTATTGAAACTGCATTAGACGAGAATTTTAATCAATATGATATGATTTATCGAAATGGTAATACCAGCATTGCTGCCATATTACAATTGGTTCTATCTATGGATTATTCCATTATTTTAATGAATAGGTACAGACAGGAAAAGCAACTGACAGATGTAAAGGAAGATGCCATGAAGAAAGCGTTCATAAATATGTATATAAACGCAAATATGATGATTTGATTGGTTGTACGTTGCGAAAAGAATATGAAAGTGGTAGAATCAGAACAGAAAATGAATTCAAGGAGGTGTTGGAGCGTGTGTTATCTGATCGCAAAAAAATTAGTGATATTGGTTGTTTAGCTTTACAGACAGCTCACGGTCAGCATTTAGTGGATTTTAAAAGAAAGTTAATTACTGAAATAGGAACAGATAAAGTGCAATTAGTTACAATTAGCCGTCCATCAGCATATGGAGAATATGAACCGTATCGGTTTGTTGATACAGAGCAGGAATTTGAGCAGGCAGTGAAAAGATTATGACAAATGTGGGTAGTTAGTAAAAAGGATTAACTACCCATATTTTATGATTGACGAAAGCGAATGTGATAAAATGATTAATTTACAGGCAAAAAAACAAAGGAAACAATTCAATTATTTACAACTTTTGCCCATGAAAATATGTGAATTTATAAAAAGATACATGAATTGCAAGAAAAATCAAAGTTGTAAAAATCCTTTAAATACAAGGAAAAATGAAGATATGAGGAGTTATGAGAACATGATAAAAGTACTATTCGTTTGCCACGGCAGGAAGTGTGGGGTGGATGATATTTCTTTGTTTTAATAGGATTTATGGGTCATTTAGATGATTTTTACAACTTTTGAAGGGTGTTCCGATGTGACATAATATATGGATTGGAGAAACCAATGAATAACAAAAATGAAATAATTTTATTTGAGACAGAGGATAGAATGATATCTTTACCAGTTATGGTGAAAGAGGAAACAGTTTGGCTTAATAGAAATCAGTTATCAGAACTGTTTGAACGTGACATAAAAACGATTGGTAAGCACATTAATAATGCTTTGAAGGAAGAATTATCTGGTCAAAATGCAGTTGTCGCAAAATTTGCGACAACTGCTTCCGATGGTAAAAAATACATGGTAGAACACTATAATTTGGACGTTATTATTTCTGTCGGTTATCGAGTGAAATCAAAACGAGGCATCGAATTTAGACGTTGGGCAAATGGTGTCTTAAAGGAATACATAATCAGAGGATACGCTGTGAATCATAATCGTATGGATCAATTAAACGAGGTAATACGAGTTATGAAAAGAGTAGAAAACAGCCTGGATACAAAACAAGTATTAACAGTAGTAGAAAAATATAGTCAGGCACTAGAGCTGTTAGATGCCTATGATCATCAGAATATGGAACGACCAAAAGGAAATAGAGCAACATATATTCTGACTTATGAGGAATGTAGAAAAGTAATTGATAATATGAAATTTGGTGACAGCAGTTCATTATTCGGTAATGAAAAGGATGATTCATTTAAAGGAAGCATTGGAGCAATTTATCAAAGCTTTGCAGGAGAAGACTTATATCCTACTTTAGAAGAAAAAGCTGCAAATTTATTATATTTTGTCACGAAGAATCATAGCTTTTCCGACGGAAATAAACGAATAGCTGCAACAATGTTCTTATATTTTCTGGATAAGAATGGTGTTTTATTTAAAAATGGAGAAAAACTAATTGACGACCATACACTTGTTGCACTTACGATTATGATCGCAGAATCAAATCCAGAAGAAAAAGAAATGATGATAAGTGTAATTATGAATTGTATAAAATAATTATATGGAGGGTTTAACATATGATAAAAGTATTATTCGTCTGCCACGGCAAATATTCATAGTCAACGCAAAGTGCGTCAAAACGGTGCAAATCGCGGCAGTGGAAATGGTGTTTACACCGTTTTTACTACGATTCAATTACATCCTATATTGCGGCATGGTGTCGGTGGGGGCAAATTGCGGCAAAACGTGGCATTTAAAGGACAATAATTATGAATGTAAAAATAATATTTGTTTGCTATGCGGGTATCTTCAGTTTTTGTATGGAGGGAGGATTGCAGCAGGACAAGTTTGCAAAGTAGGTGTTGGTACTGGTGTTAGAGATTTTAGGAAATAGGCAGAAAATACTTCTTGTTGAAGGTACTCCTGATAAAAGTACGGATAGAAAGTTGTATTCAAAGATTTTTGAAAATTATAATATCATACCATTAGAGGGGTGTGGCACAGTTATTCAAACAACAAAAGCGTATAATCGCATGCGCGAGTTTCATTACAAAGAGGTAAAGGGGATTATTGATCGGGATAGAAAAGCAGAAGAAGAAATAAATTCTCTTCGTACTTATGATATCTTTGTATCTAAGGTTGCAGAAATAGAGAATTTGTTTTTATTACCAGAGGTAATAAGAATTGTAGCTCGTAAGCAGAATATTGAAAATGTTGAGGAAATTGTTTCCGCAAAAAAGGAGAAAACGATTGGTTTTTTGAAAAAAATATAAATGGACAAGCACTTTTGTTTACAAGACAAAAATGTCAAAATGCTATTAATCAGATAAGCAATAAATCTGTTACTTCAATTTCAGAATATGTTGAGAATCTAAATTCTATATCATCGGAAACTAATGCAATGGAGGTATATAATAGCGTTTTGAATGAATTACAGAGAATAGTAGATGAAGCCGATTATTTGGAAGCACTTAGAGTCATTAACAATAAGGGGCTTTTACCATATACTGGTTTGTCAAATTCTTTTGGATGGAAAAAGCAATATTATATTGATTATGTTTTGAAATTATTGAATGTAACTGATGATTGTGCGGAAGCACTTTGTAATATTTTTAAGGAATATATCCCTCTACAATAAAAGAAAATTTTTTGAAAAGTAATAAATCGCAGTAGTAAAACACCCTCGTTCTTACTACGTTTTGACTACGTTTCATGTCCTCAACTTTCCCCGTTTTGCCGCATTTTGCTCATTCTGTGACAAATTTAACAATCACAGAGCAAAAATTATAGTCGGCAAACTGCGGCAAATCGGGGCAGAATACGGCATTTTAGGAGGATTTTCGTTTATGATAAAAGTATTATTCGTCTGCCACGGCAATGTTTAATGGATGTCGTGAAAACCTTGATTTTATTGGATTTCTTGGGGATTAACCAATAATTTACACCTTATTTATACCTTTGGAAGACCGGATCGGAATAGCTGAAATAATAATGTGAAGGCGTGGGAGAAAATCTCACGTCTTATTTATATGGAGAAAATGAATTTGAAATGCATTTTACTGTGTTATGTATGATGGCAACGGAGTCGTCAATTCACAAAAATGTATTCGTTAAAGAACAAATCTATCACTTTAGTTTTCGAAAAGGGAAGGATCAATTTCATCAAGGAGTTCTTCGGGGAGACATTTCTTTGTAATAGTTATATTTTTTGCTTTGTATGTAAGCTGAGTATACAGTGGTGAATTAATATCTTTTTTGAATATGGAATATATCTTTCCAGGTGGTTTAGGAACGATTGAGCGTATATCTTCACTTAATACACTGTTTGGAATGTAACAATCTTTACCTTGAATCAGACCGAGGCAGGCAGATGTTGTGCCGGTAACCTTCTCTGTATATAGCTCAAGATGCGGACCGATGTAATTACCTATCATACGAGCTTTCGTGTCTATACTCATTATGGTACTCAATACTTGAAGTTTTAATTCTGTTGTATGATTATTTTTAAATGAAAAATCATTTTCACTTAATCGACTGTTTAGGGCAGCACGATAGAAACCATTCGCATTCAGTCCTGTTCTTGGAACAACTCCGGTAAAATGAAGGAAATTATGAGAATGAAATTTTACAACTGTATGGTGTGAATGATTGTATTCGTCACGATAGACAAAAACAACTTGGTTATGCTCTAAATATTGCTGATATTGTTTTGCGCATTTTGTAATGATAGCAATAGCCTGTTTTTTAGTCATAATATTAAAGTTCCTTATATGCTGGTATTTTGGATAAATTTAAAAGGAAGGTTCTTCTGCCGTAGCAGATGACACCTTCCTTTAATGAC
>ERZ1673736.1729-NODE-1729-length-27169-cov-13.864129_pt1 | contig 27169 bp, 28 predicted proteins | sample MGYA00580212_ERZ1673736 | MGnify/ENA primary metagenome ERZ1673736 (study PRJEB41218, sample SAMN15661752) | gut metagenome | host: Homo sapiens | place: Canada: London | collected 2015-08-20/2019-03-30 | study: EMG produced TPA metagenomics assembly of...
TAACAAGGGCTTATAGCCCTAGAGCAAACCACCCGTTGGACGGGTGGTTATGATTAGCGTCAGTGTACAAAAGGCGTGTTGTCCCTTGTACACTGACGCTGTGGAAATGAGAAGGATAGAATTGTTTAGAAATTTGTAAGCAAAAAGTGAACGCCTCTTAAGAAATATTTGGTAGAATAAGTATCATAAAAGAGGGCACAGAGAGGAGAGATATTGTGAGAAAAAAATTTTTAGTTTTATGTTGTGCAGCGGCATTAGCTGCATCAGCGGCAGGATGTTCACCAGCGGAGAAGGCTCCGGCACAGGAGACTCAGACAGAGCGGCAGACAGAGGCGCCTGAAACAGAAGAAAGCTCTCAGGAGGCAGAAGAGCGCGCGCAGGAGATGGCGGCAGCGCCGCAGACGGTTAAATTCTATGGCACTGTGACAAGGCCGGAGGGTTCCGAAGGAGATCAGCTTCTCATGAACGCTGCGATTGAAGGCGTGGAGGGACAGCAGGAGGTAATCCTGAATATTTCTGAGGAGACCCTGATTTTAGATGCAGTGGAGGGACTTCCTATTAAGCTGGAAGACATCAAGGACGGAGATATGGTTTATTCCTACATGAGCCCGGCCATGACCGCCAGCCTTCCGCCCCAGTCCTTCGCCTACATGATTCTGGCCAATATTCCGGCAGATTACCGTGTTCCGGCTCTGGAGGAGGTAAAGAAGCTGACTGTAAATGAGGACGGAAGCGCAGTGGTGGAAGCTGTTTCCGGCACCGTTTACCAGGTTCCGGCAGACTGTGTTCTGCTTCCATACCTGACGAGAAATATGGTAACAATAGAGAGCCTGACAGAGGGCAGAAATTTCCTGGTATGGTCTGAGCTGGGAGAGGACGGCAAGGAAGAGACAGCCAGCAAGATTGTGATGTTCCAGGACGGACAGCTGGCGTTTGACACACTGGACGAGGCTGGAGAGGAAGCGGCAGACACCGCTGAGACAGGAGCGGAGGATCAGTTAAAGCCTCTCAGCTAATAAAAGAAATACGAGACAAAAAAAGGGGCGTTTGAACAACGCTCTTTTTTGCCTGTTTTGGTCCGTAAGTATCCTGTTTCTGTATAGCGCTCATAAAAAAGGGAATACTCCTGCTAAACAGAGAAAGGAGAACACCAATGGCCCAAAACAAAAAACAGGAAACTATCGATCCGGCTCACTTAAAACCAGAGGATAAACTGAAATTTGAGATTGCAGAGGAGCTGGGATTGGGAGACAAGGTGATAAACGGGGGCTGGAAAAGCCTGACCTCCAAGGAGAGCGGAAGGATCGGAGGCCTGATTACGAAGCGCAGAAGGGAAATGAAAAAGCAGGTATTGAAAGAAAACGGCTGATCGCATATAATAGTAGGGCGTTAAGCGGACAGAAAAAACAGCGTCCCATCAGAAAGCAAGCCGGGAACAGCAGGAGATACCATGGAAGAAAAAAGACAGCTGAAAAGTGGATTTACCACAGGAACCTGCGCCGCGGCCGCCGCGATGGCGGCTGCACAGGCTCTGGCAGGAGGCAGAAAAAGAGAATATGTTTCGCTGATGACTCCAGGAGGCCGGGAAGCAGCGTTTGAGGTATTGTGGCAGCCGGAATGTGTGGAGGAAGCAGGAGACGGGAAGGACGGCTTCTGGCCTGGTTCTGAAAGCCCAGAGAAGCAGATATGCATGGTGAGAAAGGACTCGGGCGACGATCCTGACGTGACAAACGGGACGCTTATCGGAGCGGCCGTCTCCTTCGGCGAGAACGTTCAGAGGGCGGAGGAGAGCGGAGAAGAGCTTCCGGGAATCTACAGCGACCATTCGCAGAGCCCTTCCGTATATCTGACAGGCGGAATCGGGGTTGGACGGGTGACAAAGAAGGGCCTGAAATGCCCGGTCGGCTATCCGGCCATTAATCCGGTTCCCAGACAGATGATTGCAGAAGCAGCCAGAACAGCACTTTGGAATCTGGGCTGTGAAAGGCCTGTTTACATAGAAATTTTTATTCCGGCTGGAAGAGAGCTGGCGTTAAAGACGTTTAATCCAAGGCTTGGAATCGAAGGAGGAATTTCCGTCCTCGGAACTACGGGGATTGTCAATCCCATGAGCGAGCAGGCTCTGATAGAAACCATCCGGCTGGATATCCGGGTGCAGGCGGCGGAGAACCGGACTTTACTGGCAGTAGCTCCGGGAAATTACGGGGAAGCGTTTCTGCGGGAGGAAATGGGACTTTCCATGGACGCCTTCGTCAAATGCAGCAATTTTGTGGGAGAGACTTTTTCCATGCTGAAGGAAGAGGGCGTCAGGCAGGCGCTGTTTGCCGGCCATCTGGGCAAGCTGATTAAGGTGGCAGGAGGAGTCATGGACACTCACTCCAAATATGGAGACAGGAGAATGGAAATTCTGGCAGACTGCCTGGCAGAAACCTGGAATTCAGAAGAAAAGCGTTCTGGGCGTTCTGCTTTGAACCGGCGCAGGGAAGAAGTCATCGGACAAATTTTGTCCATGAACACAACAGACCAGGCGGCGGAATTTTTATCTGCACAGGGACTTCTCGCTTCTGTGATGAAAACGGTGACAGGAAGAATCAAGTCTGTTTTGGAAAGCCGATTTCAAATAGAGACAGAGGTGATTGTGTTTTCAGGTTCTGCAGGCATTCTGGGCATGACGGCAGGCGCAGCGGCTTTTGCGAAACGGCTGAAAGGCCGGGTATAAGCTTTGAATGGGACGAAATGATATAAAAACGATAAACAGAAGATTAGGAAAGGATTCGTAAGGACAGCATGAAAGAGACAGAAGGAACAAAGCAGGGCATTCTCTATGGAGTAGGGGTGGGGCCGGGCGATCCGGAGCTTTTAACCCTGAAAGCCGTAAGAATTTTGAGAGAATGCGACGTCATTGCCATTCCGCAGGAGAGTAAGGAGGGGTGTACTGCCTACCAGATCGCCAGACAGGCGGTGCCGGAGCTGGATGAAAAGCCATGCCTGCCTCTTCCCATGCCTATGACAAAGGATCGGGAGAAGCTGGCGGCAAGCCATGAGGCAGCCGCTGCCAAAGCTGCAGAACAGATGGCGGCAGGGCACACAGTAGCCTTGATTACATTGGGGGACGCCACTGTGTATTCTACGTACCTTTATGTCCATGAACGGATCAAGGGCCTGGGCTTTGAGACGAGGATTGTCAACGGAATTCCTTCTTTCTGCGCGGCGGCCGCAAGGCTTGACATGCCGCTTGTCAACGGCTCTCAGAAGCTGCATATTCTGCCTGCGTCCTACCACATCGAGGAGGCGCTGGAGCTTCCGGGCGTAAAGGTGCTGATGAAATCCGGACGGCAGATGCCCAAAGTAAAAGCTCTCTTAAAGGAAAAAGGCCTGGAGGCCAGAATGGTAGAAAACTGCGGGATGGAAGGAGAGAAAACCTACCAGTCTCTGGAGGAGATTCCGGACGACGCAGGATATTTTTCTCTTTTGATTGCAGAATCCTCTGAGGAGAAACAGGGCGGACAGCGGACGTGAAAATAAGGAGAGGTGAGCTGAGATGGTACATTTTGTAGGAGCCGGTTCCGGGGCTGTGGATTTAATCACTGTGCGGGGAGACAGACTGCTGAGACAGGCAGACGTGATTATATACGCCGGTTCTCTGGTAAATCCAGAGCTTTTGAAGGGAAGAAAAGAGAACTGTCTTGTTTATGACAGCGCGAAAATGACTTTGGAGGAAGTGCTGTCTGTGATTGAGGAGGCGGAGAAACGCGGGGATATGACGGTGCGCCTTCACACAGGAGATCCCTGCCTGTATGGAGCCATCAGAGAGCAGATGGACGCATTGGACGAAAGGGGAATTGCCTACCAGGTATGTCCAGGCGTCAGCTCTTTCTGCGGAGCAGCGGCGGCCCTGAATCTGGAATATACGCTGCCGGGAATTTCACAGAGCGTGGTTATCACCAGGTTGGAGGGCAGAACGCCGGTGCCGGAGCGGGAGAAAATCGCTTCCTTTGCCTCCCACGGCGCGACTATGGTTATTTTTCTCAGCACAGGCCTTTTAAAAGAGCTTTCCAGAGAGCTGATCCGGGGCGGATACCAGGAGACTACGCCGGCGGCTATTGTCTATAAGGCTACCTGGCCGGAGGAAAAGGCGGTGGTATGCCAGGTGGGCACGCTCTATGAGACGGCGCTTCGGGAGCATATTACGAAAACTGCCCTGATTCTGGTGGGGGAGGCTGTGGCTCACAGGGGATATGAGCGTTCCAGACTTTACGATCCGGGCTTTACCACAGAATTTCGAAAAGGGACGGATGCGGAGCCTGAGGCCGGCACAGCCAAAGCAGAGGCCGCAGGAGCGAAAGAGACAGAACCAGAAGCAGGCGGTAAAGAGACAGAGTGGAGAGAACATAGATGAAACTGGCAGGAATTGCCTTTACAGAGCGGGGAGCCAGGCTGTTAGAGCGGCTTTTAAGCAGGTTCCAGGAGGAAGAAGAGGAAACAGAAGGGACCGTTTCCCCTTCCTGCGCGGAGGCGGCAGGCGGGCTTTCCATACGGAGGGAGACGCTGAAAGAATGGACGAAGAGACAGTTTCAACAGGCGGACGGGCTTATCTTTGTGGGAGCGGCGGGAATTGCAGTCCGGGCCTGCGCGCCCTTTGTCCAGGATAAAACGAAGGATCCGGCTGTCATTGTCATAGACGAAACGGGACGGTATGCAGTCTCCCTTCTGTCAGGGCACCTGGGCGGCGCCAATGAGCTGGCCCTCAGAGCCGCCTCCATAATAGGAGCGGAGCCGGTGATTACGACGGCTACAGACAGAAACGGCCTGTTTGCTCCAGATGTATTTGCAAAAGCGAACGGCCTTGAGATAGAAGATATGGGGCTGGCCAGGGAAGCGGCGGCGGCCCTTCTGAGAGGCGAACACCTGGGCTTTTTTTCTGATTTTCCAGTGGAGGGGACAATACCGGCGCAGCTGGCTTTCGGTAAGTCCTGCCGCCTGAACCTGTGGATAACACGGGCAGGAAACGTGGAGAAAGCCCCTGCCGAATCAGAGGAGAAAAAAACAGAGAGGCCTTCCCGGTACTTAAGGCTTCTTGCCAGAGACGCGGTTCTTGGAATCGGCTGCAGGAGAGGAACGAGACGGGAGACGATCGAAGCGGCGGCAGAGTCTGTTCTGGCTTCCCAGGGACTTGCCATGAGGGACGTAAAGCAGATTGCCACCATCGACCTGAAGCAGGATGAGACGGGACTGCTGGAGTTTGCCAGCGCCCATGGAACGAAAATCTGTTTTTATTCGCCGGAGGAACTTTTAAAGCTCCCGGGAGATTTCTCAGATTCAGCCTTTGTGAAGAAGACGACAGGAGTGGGAAACGTCTGCGAGAGGGCGGCTGTCCTGGCGGCGGGAGAAAACGCATCCCTGATTGTAAAAAAACAGACGGGACACGGCGTAACCGCCGCTCTGGCTGTCTGCAGGAGAACGGTCAGATGGAGGTAAGGAAAATGGACAAGAAAATTTATGTGGTAGGCATGGGCCCCGGCTCTCTGCAGGATATGACAATCCGGGCAAGACAGGCTTTAGAGGACTGTCAGGTGATTGCAGGCTATACCGTATATGTGGATTTGATAAGAGAGCTGTTTCCTGACAAGGAGTTTTTAACGACGCCTATGAAGCAGGAGACAAAACGATGCCGGATGGCTCTGGAGCAGGCAGAACAGGGCAAAACGACTGCCATGGTCTGCAGCGGGGATGCGGGAGTTTACGGTATGGCCGGTTTAATATTAGAGCTTCTTCCGGAATTTCCCCAGGTGTCGGTGGAGGTGGTTCCAGGCGTAACGGCGGCTTTAAGCGGCGGCGCTCTTCTGGGCGCGCCTTTAACCCACGATTTTGCGGTGATCAGCTTAAGCGATCTTCTGACCCCTGTGGAAACCATTGAAAAAAGGCTTCGTTTTGCGGCCCAGGGCGACTTTTCCATCTGCATTTATAACCCGTCCAGCAAAAAAAGAGCCGGTTATCTGAAATGGGCCTGCAAAATTTTGATGGAATACCAGAGTCCTGAGACAGTCTGCGGTATGGTAAGGCAGATAGGCAGAGAGGGGCAGGCAGTGGAGATGATGACTTTAAAGGAGCTTCAGAACGCAGAGGCGGATATGTTTACCACAGTCTTTGTGGGAAATTCTTCCACCAGACAGGTAATGGGGCGCATGGTGACGCCCAGAGGCTACAAAGATGTGTAGGCTGTTAATTTTTGGCGGCACGACGGAAGGACGCCAGCTGGCGCAGTTTTGCGCAGATCACAGAATCTCAGCCTGGGTAAGCGTGGCGTCCCAGTACGGCTGTGATCTGCTGCCCTCCTCAGAATATCTCCACATACTGGTAAACCGGATGGACTGGCAGGAGATGGCAGAGTTTATGCGGGACAAACAGGTCCGGCTGGTTGTTGACGCCACCCATCCATATGCAAAAGAAGTGACCGGGAATATTAAAAGGGCCTGCATGGAAGAGCAGATACCGCTTCTCAGATGTCTGCGGGATGCAGAGACTGAGAGCGCAGAGGAGGAAGGGGTGTTCTATGTACCCACAGCAGAGGCGGCGGTACAGATGCTGGAGCGTACGGAGGGCAATGTATTTGTGACCACAGGGAGCAAGGAGCTTCGTGCCTTTACAGCGCTGGCAGATTACGAAAACAGGATATATGCCAGAGTGCTGCCGTCGCCGGAAGCGGCAGAGCAGTGCCGGAGGCTTGGAATCGCTGGCAGACATCTGATCTGTATGCAGGGACCGTTTTCAGAAGAGCTGAACGCGGCTATGATGGGCCAGATAGAGGCCAGGTGGATGGTGACGAAGGAGACGGGAAAGAACGGCGGCTACGATGAAAAGATTCGGGCTGCCAGGAGAAACGGGGCGTCGGTTATTGTGATACGCCGGGAAAAAGAAAATGGTTTTTCGGTGAAGGAGGTGGAGGAAAGGATCCTTGCCTTCCCGCGCCGCCAGGAAGCAGATTTTTCTGAAAAACAGGAAAATCCAGTTCCGGAGAAGGAACCTCTTCAGGTGGTTTTAGCCGGGATTGGGCCTGGTTCAGCCGGACAGATGACTCTTACGGTTATGGAGCACATCTTTCACAGCCGCGTGCTGCTGGGGGCGCCCCGGATGATTGAGAGCGCTTTGAAAGCGCTGGACAGTCTGGAACAGCTTTTTATACACAGAAATCAAAACGAAAGCTCTGGACGTAAGGACAGACCACGGACAGAAGCAGTCTACCAGCCGGAAGCAGTGATCCGCTTTCTGGAGGGATACCAGGAGGGCGGAATGGTTACGGTTCTGTTTTCCGGCGATACCGGATTTTACAGCGGAACGAAAAAACTGGCTGCAGAGCTGAAAAAAAGAGGGATTTCCTTTACGATTCTTCCAGGAATTTCCTCTGCAGCCTATCTGGCCGCAAGACTTGGGATTTCCTGGGAGCGGGCAGAATTTCTCACCGCCCATGGCCGAATCCTGGACACGGAAGAACTGCTCTGCCACATGAGCGGTCTTCAGGAACCCAGATGGCTGTTTATCCTCCTGGCCGGAACAGAAGGGGCAGGAGAGCTGTGCCGCCGTCTGACTGATCTTGGATACGGAAACCTTCAGGCAGCGGTAGGAGAACGTCTTTCTTACGAAAATGAGAGGATCCGCCAGGGGACGGTGAGGGAGCTTTCAGAAACTGCGGCAGATGGCCTGTCCATTCTGGCCGTGCAGGCAGAGCCTCAGGATTAGCTGTCAGAGAGACAAGAAAATTAGAAAAAGAGAAACAGGAGCGAGAGAAGCCTATGCGGGATGAATGGTTTATACGTGGGAAAGTCCCTATGACAAAAAGCGAGGTACGGGCTGTGTCCCTTTCAAAGCTGGAGCTGACGCCAGAGTCGGTTCTGGCAGATATCGGCGCCGGAACAGGTTCTGTCTCTGTGGAGGCGGCTCTTTCCTGGAAAGTGAAGTCTGTGTGGGCCATTGAAAAAAACAGGGAAGCTGTCGAGCTTTTGAGACAGAACATAGCCCGCGCTGAGAGGGCAGGATCCGGCACAATTCATCTGCTGGAGGGAGAGGCGCTGGCGCTTTTAACTGATCCGGAAATCCGGGAGCAGTTTCGGACCGGGCACAGGCTGACCCACGCCTTTTTAGGGGGAACTTCAGGAAATATGAAACAGATCCTGGAAGCGCTTTTAAGCCTGAATCCGCAGATGCGCATTGTGATCAACGTCATTGCCCTGGAGTCGGTGGCTGCGGCGGTGGATGCGCTGAGGGAGCTTTCCATTGAAGCAGAGATTGTGTCCGTTCAGACAGCGAAGGCCAAAAAGGCAGGAAATTATCATCTGATGCAGGGGCAGAATCCTGTATATATTATCAGTTTCGGAGGAAAGGATGAAAACGAAACATGAAATCGATTCTTTTTACGGCTCCCAGAAGCGGAAGCGGAAAAACGATGATTACCTGCGGCTTTTTAGAGGCTGTCAAGCGCAGGGGAATCCGGCCCGCTGCCTTTAAGTGCGGGCCGGATTATATCGACCCCATGTTCCACCAGTATGTGCTGGGAATTCCCGGCGGAAATCTGGACAGCTTTTTTTTAGAGGCGGATCAGGTGAGACAGGTTTTCGCATCCCGCCTGAAGGAAACGGGAGCGGATCTGGCTGTTATAGAAGGTGTGATGGGCTACTACGATGGAATCGGAGCGGTATCGAAACGAGCCAGCTCCTGGGAGATTTCAGTTATGACTGGAACGCCTTCTGTCCTGATTCTGGACTGTAAGGGAGCCAGCGTTTCTCTGGCTGCTCAGGTAAAAGGATTTGCAGATTTTGTGGATAACAGCAATATCCGCGGCGTTATTTTAAACCGCTTATCCCCTATGCTGTATGGACGTCTGAAACCGGTGATAGAGAAAACAGGAATTAAGGTCTACGGATATCTGCCGGAGATGAAGGAGTGCAGTCTGAAAAGCCGTCATCTGGGGCTTTTCATGCCAGGGGAGATAGAAGGCCTGAGAGAAAAAATCGGACTGCTGGCAGAGCAGATAGAAAAAAGTCTGGATATGGACGGACTGCTGAAGCTGGCCGGGAACGAAGAAAACGGGCTGTCCGGCGCTTTTTTTTCGGAGAAACTCACAGCGGAAGGCAGAAATGCAAAAGAAGAGATACAGGAGACGGTCATAGCAGTAGCGAGAGACGAGGCGTTCTGTTTTTATTATCAGGAAAATTTAAGCCTGATGGAGCGTCTGGGAGCAAAGCTTATCTATTTCAGCCCCCTCAGGGATAAAAGCCTTCCAGAAGCGGACGGATATCTGTTCGGCGGCGGCTATCCAGAAAACCTGGCGGCGGAATTGGCGGCCAATACTTCTATGCTGCTCTCTGTCAGAGAGGCTCATCGTAAAAAAATCCCTATACTGGCAGAGTGCGGCGGCTTTCTCTATCTGCACCGTCTGCTGGAAGGGGCTGACGGGCATCAGTATCCTATGGCTGGCTTGATAGACGCAGAAGGATTTTCCACAGACCGCCTGTCACGGTTTGGCTACATTACCTTGACAGGGGCCGAGGGGCAGCAGATACGAGGTCATGAATTTCACTACTGGGATACGACTGTGCCAGGAGGAAGCTGGACAGCGAAAAAGCCCATGTCAGACAGAAGCTGGAGCTGTATGGTGGAGGAAGAAGGGCTTTTGGCGGGATTTCCCCATCTCTACTATCCGTCCAATGAATCGTGGCTGAGGCAGTGGCTGAGGGAAGCCAGCGGAAAACGCAGAAGGTGGAAGGAAACGACAGCGGGAAACGATACAGAGATGATACAGCAGCACATATAGGGAGGCATACATGAAGAGCGAGGCAGAGTGCAGAACGGGAAAGAGCTTGACAAGACAGCAGCTGGAGAAACGGCTGAAGGGAATTATCCCTCCCGATGCAGCAGCTGAGAGAGAGGCATGGAAACGCTGGGACAGCGTAGCGAAGCCTCTGAGAAGCTTAGGAGTACTGGAAGAGGCTGTTGCGTCAGCAGCGGGAATCTTCGGAACCTGGCAGGTGGACTTTGGAAAAAAAGCGGTTGTCATTCTGTGTGCAGACAATGGAATTGTGGAAGAGGGAATCAGCCAGACAGGAAAAGAGGTAACGGCTGTGGTAACCTCTAATTTCACCAGAGGAGACAGCTGTGTCTGTCTGATGGCTGAATCAGCCGGAGCACAGGTGTTTCCCGTAGACATTGGAGTGGAAAAGGAACTCTGCAGCCTGGGGAAAAAATACCCTTTAATCCATAAAAATGTCAGGCGCGGAACAAGAAATTTTCTAAAAGAACCAGCTCTCACAGAGGAGGAAACTGTGCAGGCTCTGGAGATTGGCATCGATCTGGTGGGAAGCCTGAAAAATCAGGGATATGGGCTGATCGCAACAGGAGAAATGGGAATTGGAAATACCACAACCAGCAGCGCAGTTGTCTCAGCTGCTTTGAAGCTGGATCCGTACCTGGTTACAGGGCGGGGAGCTGGTCTTGACAGCCCTGGTCTGCTTCGGAAAATTTCTGTGATCCGCCAGGGGATTTCTCTGCACCATCCCAATCCAGAAGATGGAATTGATATTTTATCGAAGGTGGGAGGGCTTGATCTGGCTGGTCTGGCAGGCGTATTTCTGGGAGGAGCGCTGTACCGGGTTCCCATTGTCATGGATGGATTTATTTCAGGGGCAGCTGCCTTGATGGCTCAGAGAATCTGCCCGGCTTGTGCCGGATATATGTTGGCCTCCCATATTTCCTCAGAGCCGGCCGGTCATCTTCTGCTGGAGGCCCTTCACAAAAAGGCGGCCATTTCTGCCGGGCTGTGTCTGGGGGAGGGAACCGGGGCGGCTGCCCTGATGCCGCTTTTAGATATGGCTCTCAGAATCTACAGGGAAATGAGTACCTTTAAGGAAATTCAGATTGAAGATTATAAGCCTTTAAAATAAGGCAGACAAAAAACGGTTCGGGAAAGGGAGAGAGGCGATGTTTGCCGTAATTACGGGAGGGAGCGGAAGCGGAAAGTCAGACTATGCAGAGCGGCTGTCTCAAATGCTGGAACCTGGAAAAAAACTTTACCTGGCCACCATGATGGTGTGGGACAGAGAGGGAGAGGAACGGGTAGCCCGCCACCGCAGAATGCGGGCAGGAAAGAATTTTGAGACAGTTGAGGTATATACAGAGCTGGAACAGTTCTGCCTTTCGAAACCGTTTCAGCCAGGAGATGCCGTTGTGCTGTTAGAATGTATGTCAAACCTGGTCTGCAACGAATTTTACCGGCAGGAGAAGGGGGCAGCTGAACGTATTATGGACGGGATCTGCCAGCTGGCAGGGCAGTGCCGCCATCTGATTGTGGTAACAAACGAAGTGTCGGCAGACGGCAGGTATTACGGGGAGGAAACAGAGCGGTACAGAAGGCTTCTGGGGAGGATAAACTGCTTTCTTGGATCCAGAGCCGATTTGGTGGTGGAAGCAGTTTACGGAATTCCGGTGGTGCGGAAGGGAATACTTCCATGAAGCGCGCTGGAAGCAGAACAAATCACAGGCCCGGACGGCGGAAAAGAGGAACGATGATGGAGACATATCAGGAAGAAGAGAGGCAGGAAGCCCTTTTTTATACGCTGATGGGAAGCTTTGTAATCGCATGGTCCATGTATTCCAGGATTCCCATGCCTCAGATTCAGTGGACAAAAGAGAGAATGAAATATGCCATGTGTTTTTTTCCGCTGATTGGAGTTTTAATAGGGGCGGCTGTGGCAGGCTTTGTTTTTTTATCTGAGAAGCTGGGCGCGGGAGAAATTTTCACAGCGCTTGTGGGGACGGCTCTGCCGCTTGTGATAACAGGGGGAATCCATATGGATGGCTTTCTCGACACGACAGATGCCAGAAGATCGTTTCTTCCAAGGGAGAGAAAACTGGAAATTTTAAAGGATCCTCATGCAGGAGCATTTGCCATTATTGGCTGCGGAGTTTATCTTGTGCTCTATGGGGCTTTGTTTTCAGAGCTTGATTTCAGAGGCTGTCTGCTGTTTGCAGGGACATTTGCGGCTGAACGGGCGCTGAGCGGAATGTCAGTGGTGCTGTTTCCTATGGCCAGGCAGGATGGGCTGGCCGCTTCCTTCTCCCAGGCGGCGCTGAAACGGGTGGTCCGGATAGTGATGGCAGGATATCTGGCAGCCAGCGCGGCTTTTTTCCTGATCATCAGCGAATGGCTTTTTGACAGCCTGATTCCGGGCTTTCTGTGCCTTGCCTCATCTATGCTTGTCTTTTTCTGGTATTATCGGATGTCAGTCAGGGAATTTGGAGGTATCACCGGAGATCTGGCGGGCTATTTTCTGCAGATTTGTGAGCTGGCGCTTTTAGGCACTTCTGTTCTGGGAGTGTGGATCTGGTAGGAAAAAAACATCGGCTGGATGAAGGAGGAAAAAGGAAATGGTTTTCATCATCGGAGGAAGCTATCAGGGGAAAACAGAGTGCGCGTTTAGACGGATGAGGAATCAGGACAAGAAGGAAAGTGAAATAGGCGCGGAAGCGTTCTCTGTATTTGACGCCAGAAATATGAAAAAATCAGAAAAGCTGGAAGCTTTGCCAGAGACAGAGAGAAGGCAGGCTCTGAACGCCCGCAGACAGATCTTTCAGGAGATTTCTGATTCCCAGACAGTATTGCACCTGGAGCTTTTAGTGAGAAGGCTGATGGAGCAGGATTCGGAAATGGAAAACTGGGAAGAAGAGCTTTTTTCAGCTCTGCAGGACAGAGAAGGAGCAGAGAAAATCGTCACAGCAGACGAGATTGGATATGGAATCGTACCGCTTGATCATTTTGAGCGCGCTTATCGGGAAAAAGAAGGGCGGTTCTGCCAGCGTGTGGCTGCCTGTGCAAGAGAAGTACAGCGAGTTATATGCGGTGTGGAGACGCAGATAAAATAATAAAGCGAGATAGAGGGAAGGATATAAGAAGATGAAATTGTATTTTGCGGCTGCTGCAGCTGGATTTTTTTTGGATCTGCTGTTTGGCGATCCACATTCTCTTCCCCATCCGGTGCGGCTGCTGGGAAAGCTGATTGAAAGCTCAGAGACCTGGATTCGGAGAATGTTTCCCAAAACGCCGGGGGGAGAAGCGGCCGGAGGAGGACTGCTGGCTCTGTGGATCGTATTTATTACAGGAGGAAGTTGCTGGCTGCTGCTGTTCCTTGCAGGGAAAGCAGGAACAGCAGTATGGTTTTTGACTGCTTCTGTGATGAATTATTATCTTCTGGCAGCCCGCTCCCTCAGAGACGAGAGCATGAAAGTCTACCGCCCCCTGACAGAGGGAAAGGTGGAGGAGGCGCGTCTGGCAGTTTCCATGATCGTAGGCCGGGATACAGACAGACTGGACGCGGAGGGCATTACCAGAGCCGCTGTGGAAACAGTGGCAGAAAATGCTTCAGATGGAGTGATAGCCCCTCTGCTGTATCTTCTGGCCGGAGGGCCGGTGCTCGGGTGGATCTACAAGGCGATCAACACAATGGACTCTATGGTGGGCTATCGAAATGACAGATATCTGTACTTTGGCAGGGCGGCAGCCCGCCTGGACGATCTGGCGAACCTGATTCCTGCCCGTTTGTCAGCCCTCCTCATGATTTTGTCTTCTTTTATTTTGGGAATGAATGGGAAAGGCGCGTTCAAAATATGGCTGCGGGATCGGTACAATCACAAAAGTCCCAATTCGGCGCAGACAGAGTCTGCCTGCGCTGGAGCGCTGGGGATTCAGCTGGCTGGTGATGCCTGGTATTTTGGGACGCTCTGTAAAAAGCCATTTATTGGAGACCCGGTAAGAGCTGTCGAATACCAGGACATTCCCAGAGCGAACAGATTGATGTACGGAGCCTCCTGTTTCATGATGGCATGGTGGGGAATGGGATTGATAATTATAAATTAAATAAATTGTTATGAATGATTATATAGAATTGAGAGAAGAAAAAAGTGTCGCTTAACTGCCTGTTAAGCGACACTTTTTAAAAGCCCTGTCTGTACAGCTCAAACGTACCCCAAAGCCTGAATATCTATTTTTTTTGTTTTTATGGAAAAAATTAAGAAAATATTAGAAAAATATGAGAAATATCTCTATTTCTGGCGATTGACTCCTCATTTAGAGGATGTTATAATCTATACGAACCACAAAAAAGTGTAATAAATCATATCATTTTTTATAGTAAGATAAAAAAGTGTCGCTTAACAGGCAGTTAAGCGACACAAATGATATAAAGCGAGGAGGACTATGGGCTGGTATGTCATGCAGTGCAGGCAGGGACAGGAAGAAATACTTGTAAATTCCTGTAAATCCCGCCTTTCTTCTGCTGTACTTCAGGATGCATTTTTCTTTCGCTGTGAGCGTCTTTGGAGGGCAGGCGGCGGAAATTGGAAACGGATTATCAAAGACATGTTTCCAGGATATGTGTTTCTGCAGAGCGACAATCCAAACAAACTTTCCAGGGAGCTGATTCAGTACCGCGATTTTACAAATATTCTGGAAGAGCCGGGATACCTGATTTCTCTGTATGAAGAGGAAGAGGAGAGCCTGAGAAGTCTCTGCGGAACTGGCCATATGCTCTCACTGTCTTATGGATACAGGGAAAATGGAACGGACTATATTCTGGAAGGGCCTTTAAAAGGACGGGAAGACAGGATTATTCAGGCAGACTGGCATAGACGGTTTGCCAGGGTAGCACTTCCCATTGCACGGAAAAATATTGTGATTTGGGCAGGATTAGGGCTTCCAGGAGAGAGAAAGCCAGATCCAAGAGAGAGAAAATCAGAAAAAGCAGAAGACATAGAAAGCTGCAGAGTCAGGCTGCAAAGGTAAAAGAAGAGATGAGGTGGCAGTTTTGGAACACAACAGGAAAGAATGCCTGGAAGGCGGAAAACAGATTGGGATGGAACGGTGTGTCTGCTGCGGCAGACCAACAGATATTCCTGAAAATATGCCTGTCAGTAAAAGAAAGTTTTATATAGAAGGAGGAGGGCAGCTCTGCCGTGACTGCTACTATGAACTCTATGGACCAAAACGGTAAGGCATATTCTGTATTGATGTCAGTGTACGGAAAGGAAAACAGCGTCTGGTTCAAAAAAGCGGCGGAAAGTATGCTGAATCAGACGGCGCCTCCGGATGAATTTGTCCTGATTTGTGACGGCCCTTTGACAGAAGAGCTGGAAACGGCGGTGGAAGAGCTTGACAGAAGTTATCCGGGAATGTTTCAGATTCTGAGACTGAAGGAAAATGTGGGACTGGGGGAAGCGCTGAGACAGGGAATCCTCTTATGCCGAAATGAGCTGGTTGCCAGAATGGACAGTGACGATATTGCCTGCCCAGACAGATGCAGACAGCAGCTGGAATTATTTCAGAAGATACCAGAATTGGCTTTCAGCAGCGGAACCATAGCAGAGTTTTTCGATGAGAGAGAGCTGGAATCTTCTGAAACTGCCGCTCTCAGGCTCAGAACGCTGCCTCAGTCCCATGAAGAAATAGTATCCTATGCCAAAAAAAGAAATCCTATGAATCACATGGCGGTTATGCTGAAAAAAAGCGCTGTTCTGCAGGCTGGGAATTACCAGAGTGCAGAAGGACTGGAGGACTATGATTTGTGGAGCAGAATGCTCCAGCTCGGTTTTCGTGCAGGAAATCTGAAAGAAACTCTGGTATGGGCCAGAATCGGCAATGGGATGGAACAGCGGCGGGGAGGAGTAAAATACGCGGGCAGAATGGCCAGATTTCAGACCTTGCTTTTGAAAAGAGGTTTTTTATCTCTGCCGCAGTATATTATAAACTGCTGCATCAGAATTCCGGTCAGCCTGCTTCCGGGACGGATACGAGCCGCTGTTTACGGCGTCTGTCTGAGAAGATAGAAGGATGGGGAAAAGAGAAAAGCGAGAGAGAGGACAGTAGAGTGAAGCAGTATGAACCATATAAACGTTTGATTCGTTTTTTTTCCGCGCTTGCTGTGATAGGCCTAGAGACAGCCGTTTACTGGTATGTTTGGAACAGCTATTACAACAGGATTCTCGAATATCCCTTCTGGCGAAGAGGAAACTGGCTGATGGTAGCTTTATACAGCTGTATTCTGTTCTTTTTTCTGCATACATACGGCGGATTTAAAATTGGATATTTGAAAACGGTCAATTTGATTTGTTCTCAGATTCTGTCTCTTCTGTTTGCCAATGGAATCACATATTTACAGATATCGCTGATTGATAAGAAATTTCACAGTCTCAGGGCAATAACTGTTATGACGGTGATACAGATATTGACGGCGTCTCTGTGGATTTATCTGTTTCAGCGCCTTTACAGGCGTCTGTTTCCGCCGAGAAGGCTGCTTTTAATTTCAGGAGACAGACCGGCGTTTCAGCTGATGGAAAAAGTCCATTCCAGAAAAGATAAATATTATCTGGCAGGGGCTATGAATATTAAGATGGGAATACCGGCCATTATGGACGAAGCAGTCCATTATGATGCAGTTATCATAGGCGATATTCCGGCAGAAAAAAGAAACGAACTGATGAAGCGGTGCTTTGAAAAAGATATCAGAAGCTATACCGTCCCTAAAATATCGGATATTTTAATCCGCACCTCGGATGAGCTGGATATTTTTGATTCTCCGCTGCTGCTTTCCAGAAATGAAGGGCTGCAGCCGGGGCAGAGAATTGTGAAGCGAATCATGGATCTGGCTGTTTCAGGAATCGGATTAATCCTTACGGCTCCGTTCTTTCTGCTTATTTCTCTTTCTGTGAAGCTCACAGACGGAGGGCCTGTTTTCTATTGCCAGAACCGCCTCACGCTGGGAGGAAAAGAATTCCGCATTTATAAGTTTCGGACTATGGTCCAGGATGCGGAAAAAACAGGAAAAGCGCAGCTGGCAAGGGAGAATGACAGCCGAATTCTGCCGGTAGGCCGGTTTTTAAGGAGAACCAGACTGGACGAGCTTCCCCAGCTCATTAACATATGGAAAGGAGAAATGTCCCTGGTAGGGCCCAGACCGGAACGGCCGGAGCTGGCCGCAGAAATAGAGAAAGAAATTCCGGAGTTCTCCTATCGGCTGAAAATGAAGGCCGGACTGACGGGATATGCCCAGATTTACGGCAAATACAACACTACGCCTTATGACAAGCTGAAGCTTGACCTGACTTATATCAGAAACTATTCTCTGCTGCTTGATTTAAAGCTGATTTTAATGACGCCGAAGATCATGATGCTGAAGGAGAGTACCGAGGGAGTAAAACAGGAAGCTTTAAGCAAGTAAAGGAGAAGGTCATGAAAAAACTTCTTACTATAGCAGTGCCGGCCTACCAGGCGGAATCCTATTTGAGGACAAATCTGGACGCTTTCTGCCAGACAGAATTTTTAGAAAAAATAGAGGTAATTGTGATAGATGACGGCTCCACAGACAGGACAGGCAGCATTGCGGACGAGTACGCAGAAAAATATCCGGACACAGTGAAGGTGATTCATAAAGAAAATGGCGGACATGGTTCAGGCGTCAATGCGGGAATCGATGCAGCAGAAGGGCTTTACTTCAAGGTAGTGGATGCCGACGACTGGGTAGAAAAAGAGCCATTTTCCCATCTGCTGGAAAACCTGGAAGCGCAGGCTAAGAAAGAAAAACCTGGAAGCGACGCTGTAGTCAGCGGATTTTACTGGGTCTACGATGACGGAACAGGACAGGAATGCAATTTCAGGCGAAAAGCCGAGATAAAAGAGCCGTTTAGCGGTGTAGAGTATGGAAAAGATTATCGTTTCGACGAAATCAGCAGCCAGGTTTATATAAAGATGCACGGTCTCACCATCCGGACAGAAATTCTCCAAAAACATAGAGAAGCAATCCGGCTGGATGAGCACTGTTACTATGTAGACGCTGAATACATTCTCTATCCGGTTCCCTATATAGAAACCATAACCTTTATTCCAGACTTCGTCTACCAGTACCGCCTGGGGCGGGAGGGGCAGAGCGTAAGTCCGGAAAAATTGATTAAGAACCGTGAAAATTATGACCGGGTACTTCGTTCCTTGCTTTGCTTTTACGAAAAATGCCGGAATAAAGAGATTGTCTGCAGCCGGGCAAAACTTTCCTATATCGAAATGGGAATCGCCAGAATTGCGGCTGGAAGGATAAAAATCCTGTTAAGCCTGCCAGGTTCCTTGGAAAACAAAAATCAGCTGAGACAATTTGACGGCTGTCTTAGAGAAAAGTATCCAGGCATATACAGGGCAAACAAAAACAGAGCTGTGTGGGCGCTCAGAAAGAGCAGGTACGCTCTGTATGGGCTGGCTTCATGGATGGTGAGGAGAAAACACAGTTAGAGTACAGAAATGCAAGGAGAATGAACGATGCGTCTACAGAATATACGGCTTCCGGAACCGGAAATCTGCAGTGAAGAAGCGCTGTATTACCACAGAGACGGAAAGTGGCTGAAATTTGACGGCTATTTTAATCTTTTTTATATAGAAAAATGGAACACCTATACAGATTTTGACAGTCTGGAACTGCATCTGTCGCTTCGGGACTGTGACGCTGTCCAGTTAATGCATGATGAGACTGTGCTTTTGGAGATGAATCTGGAAAATACCGGGGATGCAGAAAGAACAGGGTACCCGGGAAAAACGGAAGAAGTTCAGGAAATGGTATTGCAGGTTCCTGTGAGCGAGTACCAGAAGGGCGTTTTCTGGTTTGCCGTAAAAGCACGTTCTCAAGACAGCTGCAAGCTGCCGGAAGTTTCCGGGTGGTACGAGGGAGAAAGCGAACACACCTGGCCGGTTCGCATCGCGGCGGTGGTGTGTACGTACAAAAGAGAGTCCTACGTTCTGAGAAATTTAAAGCAGATCACGGCATTCCTTGCAAAGCCAGAAAATCAGGATTTACGTCTCTGCTATTGGCTGATAGACAATGGAAGAACTTTAACAGAGCATGATGAAATCCGGGAACTGGCAAAGTCCTATCCGGATGTGATCCGCATCATTCCGAACTCGAATACAGGAGGAGCCGGCGGCTTTACCCGGGGCATGATGGAGGCGATCCGGGAAAAAGAAGCGCTGGGACTGACCCATGTGCTTCTGATGGATGACGACGCTGTCTTTGATCCGGAACTGTTTGTGCGGGCGTATGGGTTTTTGAGAGGCAGGAAGGAGCGGTGGAAAAATATTGCTCTGGGAGGAAGCCTCTGGAGAGAGGACGTTCCATACATTCAGCAGGCGTCTGGAGAATGGTTTAGGAATTTTGCAGTGCAGAACGATTTTTTGCTGGCAGATCTGAGGAAAAAAGAGACCTGCACGGATCCATATATGTGTGAGAGCGCACATAAGCATCCAGTTTACAGCGGCTGGTGGTGTTCCTGCATAAGCCTTGATGTGGCAACTTGTGATAATCTGCCGATTCCATTGTTTTTACATCATGACGATATTGAATATGGAATTCGGAATCAGGCTCATGGAATCGCGTTCCTGAATGGAATCGGAGTATGGCATAAGGGATTTGAACAGACCTTTCCCGGCGTAAATGTATATTACGATGTCAGAAATACACTGATTACAGTTGCACTGACAGAACCAAAGCGAAGAAGGATCGATATTTTGAAATGGATCTGGAAGCGGATTACAGCTCTTTTAATTGAATTTCGTTACAGCGAAATGAAGCTGGCCTATCAGGCATTTTATGATTTCTGCCGCGGGCCGGAATGGCTGCATCAGGTTCATGCAGAAAAACTGAATCAATGGCTTCGGGAACAGATTCAGTTCGGAGGAGAAGAAGAACTGAAAAACAGGCTTTCGGAATCTGAGTACAAAGAGGCGATGAAGCAGATAAAACAGTATCAGGATGCCTTTGGAATAGACTGTGTGAAAAAATACTACAGTCCGAAACGGAAAAAGGCAGGAATCATCAAATTACTGACATTTAATGGATGGTTTCTCCCTGCCAGAAGAGAAATTGCGGTTTTGTCCCCTATGGAATCACCGTTTCAGGCATACCGATGCTCCAGGATTGTTTTATTTGAACCGTTTACAGGAAAAATGAGAGTGGCTGAAAAAAATGGAAAGGAACTTATTTCAGCGGTCAGACTGTATGTGAGCGCAGGTGTGTTGGCGGCTCTTAAACTGAAAACGGCATCCAGGCAGTATCGGGAAAAAAGAGCCGAAATTACGCATTATGACGCGTGGAAAAAATATTTGGAAAGGCAAAAATAACATGAATAAATGGAAAGAACGAGCAGCGGGTTTTTATCATTACCGTCATCTGCTTTGGAGACTGGTGGAACGGGATGTGAAGCTGAAATACCGAAGAAGCTTTCTCGGATACCTGTGGAGTATTTTAAATCCGCTGATGATTATGATTATTATGGTGGCGGTATTTTCCAATATGTTCCGGTTTGACATCGAAAATTACCCAGTATACCTGATTATCGGCCAGACAATTTTCAATTTTGTATCAGAATCTACGAATCAGGCTATGTGGTCCATTACCGGAAACGCAGCTCTGTTAAAGAAAACCTATGTGCCGAAATACATTTTTACGCTGTCAAAGGTAACCAGCTCCTGTGTAAATACTTTGTTTTCTCTGGGAGCTATGCTGATTGTATTTGTAGTGTGTAAAGTGCCGTTTAACCGGTATATGCTGTTTATTCCCGTTATTATTCTGCAGCTTTATATTTTCTGCGTAGGGATGGGAATGTTTTTGTCACAGGCCACTGTTTTTTTCAGGGATATTCAATATATTTATGCGGCATTTATCACGGCCTGGATGTATCTGACACCGATTTTTTATCCTATTAATCAGCTGCCATTTGAGCTGATGTGGGGAATTAAGCATTTTAATCCATTGTATTCGTATGTAACCCAGTTCCGGACTATTGTATTGTCGCAGGCTATGCCAGATCCGAGGCTGATTGTATATGGATTTGCAGTAAGCATGACTGTTTTGGTAATTGGAACTATTTGTTTTATGAAAAATCAGGATCGTTTTATCCTGTATATCTAATTGAGAACAGGAGGAAAGGAAAATGAGCCAGAATGGAAAAGAGCAGGATATTTTTGCAGTCAGAGTAAGCCATGCAGCAGTCCGGTTTAACATGGCTTCCGAGCGAGTGGACAACCTGAAGGAATATTTTATCAAACTTATAAAAAGAGAGTTGATGTTTAAAGAATTTATGGCGCTGCGTGATGTGAGCTTTGAGGTAAAAAAGGGAGAAGCGTGGGGCATTATTGGAACAAATGGTTCTGGAAAGTCGACTCTTTTAAAGCTGATTTGCGGTATTTTAAAACCTTACAGGGGAACTGTGGAGGTAAATGGAAGCATTGCTCCAATGATTGAGCTGGGAGCAGGATTTGACGGAGACCTGACAGCCAGCGAAAATATCTTTTTAAATGGAGCGGTTCTTGGATATGACAAAAAGTTTATGCAGGAACATTTTGATGAAATAGTAGAATTTGCAGAGCTTCAGGATTTCCTGGAAATGCCCATAAAAAATTATTCATCGGGTATGGCAGCCCGTCTGGGGTTTGCCATCGCCACAGTAGTACGGCCGGATATCCTGATCTGTGACGAGGTACTGGCTGTGGGAGACTATGCCTTCCAGCAAAAGTGCGAAAGAAGGATGAATGAGATGCGAAAGGAAGGTACAACGCTTCTGTATGTATCCCATTCCATCGAATCAGTTAAAGAGGTGTGTGATCATGCCCTTTGGCTGGATAAAGGTGCAGTCAAGATGAGCGGCGATGTGGAGAAGGTAGCAGAGGCGTATATGGAGGCTATATAGTATATAGGAAGGGGTAAAGGAATGGATAATAAAGTTAAAGTTTCAATTGTTGTTCCGATTTACAATGTCGAAAAATATTTAAGGCAATGTTTAGATAGTATAGTAAACCAGACTTTAAAAAATATTGAAATAATATGTGTAAATGATGGTTCTACAGATAATTCCTTAAAAATAATACAAGAATTTGCTGACAAGGATTCAAGAATAAAAATAATAAATAAGGAAAACACAGGTTATGGAAATTCTATGAATATTGGGTTTGATGCAGCAATAGGAGAATACATAGGAATTGTTGAATCAGATGATTATGCAGATTCGACAATGTTTGAGAGTTTATATAAAGAAGCAAAAGAAAATGATTCAGATGTTGTTAAGTCTGGATATTACTTGTATTACTCTATTCCAAAAGAAAAAAATGTAAAGGTTGAAATAGCATCTCCAATATTATGCAATAGAGATATTTGCCCTGTGTCCAGTTTTAAATCTAAACGAGAGCAGGTTGATTTATTCAATATTAAACCAACAATTTGGTCAGCAATTTACCGCAATGACTTTATTAAAAATAATAACATACGATTTAATGAAACTCCAGGTGCATCCTATCAAGATGCTGGATTCAACTTTAAGGTATTAGCTTGTGCAAAAAAGTTGAGATTAGTTAAAGAAGCATATTTGCATTATAGACAAGATAATGAGAGCTCATCAGTAAACTCTAAAGGAAAAGTTTTTTGTGTTTGTGATGAATATGATGAAATGGAACGATTTTTGACTCTACATCCACTATTAAAAAGTCAATTAGAATGTGTAAAGAATAGGATTAAGTATGATAGCTATATGTGGAATTATAATCGTTTAGGTTTAAAGTATAAGTACCTATTTATAGAAAAAGCTTCTCTTGAGCTAAAAGAAGATATGGAAAAGGGGAACTTAGAAAAAGCTTATTTTGAATATTATAAGTGGAATGATTTAATGAAACTAATAGAAGATCCTATTTTGTATCATACAGAAAAAATGAAAGAAGCTAGCTGCAGAGCAGAAGAGTTAGAAAAGATCAAGAAGTCCACTTCTTATAAAATAGGACGTATAATTACATTTATACCTAGAAAAGTGATTGGAGGATATAACTGCATAAAAGATCATGGAATATTTTATACAGTTGGTTATGCGGTTAAAAAATTTACAAGGGGGTAAACGATGAGTAAACAACCTAAGATTTCGATCATAATTCCAGTATATAATGTAGAAGAAGATTTGCCGAGATGCTTAGATAGCGTGATTGCACAAACACTATTAGATATCGAAGTTATATGTGTAAATGATGGAAGTCCAGATAATTCTAGAAATATTATCAAAGAGTACCAAAAATTAGATGGAAGAATAAAACTTATTGATAAAGAAAATGGAGGACTTTCTTCTGCACGAAATGCTGGTATAAGAAATGCTTCAGGAGAATATATTGTTTTTTTGGACTCCGATGATTTCTTGGAGGAAAATGCCTGTGATAGACTTTATATAGAAATTTTAGAAGCAAGAGCTGATGTAATCATATTTGGTGCAAATACATTTCCAGCTAGTCCGTTTCCTGGAACATGGTTAGTGGAGAATTTATCACCACGAACTATAAATTATAATAGTTTTAGGCCTGATATACTTTTCCGGGAAAGAGGAGCTTATCCATTTGTATGGAGATATTGTATAAAAAGAGAATTTTTAAATCAATGTAAGTTGCTTTTTGACGAAAGTGTTAAATTCGGAGAAGATTTAATCTTTCAGTTTTGTCTATTACCTCAGGCATCAATAATCACTTTTATTTCGGATAAATTATATAATTACAGATGGTATAGGGAAAATTCTTTAATGTCAAATGCTGCGAAAGATTTTTCTAAAAAGATAGAAATGCATTTAAAGGAAGCATTTGTAATTGCAAGTTATTGGAAAGAAAAAGGGTTTATAGAAGTTTATGGAAAAGATTTTTTAATCTGGACAATTGAATTTTTGTATTATGATATTTATCAATTAGAACAAAAAGAAAAAATTATGATGCTTAAAAAATTAGTTGCAATTTGGAAGTCATTTAATTTATTGAAATTTTATCATAATGTACCACCTAAAACCAGAGATTCTATAGACAGTATATTAGGAACCTTTTCGAGAAGAATCAGAATTAAAAAAGGTGTGTTATTGTTACCCAGGATATTAGAGGATAAATTAGTGAGGCATAGATAATGTATGAGTAAAGATACTAATAGTAAAGAAAATATTTTGCTAAAATTAGAAGAATTATTGGAAAATCAAAAACAGCAAAATGAACTGTTGCTGAAACAAAATAGAGAATTAGAAATTTTAAAACAGGAAATTTTTGGTGTTAGGAATAAACTGTGGAGCAATGACTGGGAGCCGAAACAAAATATAAGAAAACACTTGTTTTTTCTTGCTGGACAGGAAACGGCAGCATATATTGAAAAAAACATGCTCAAAGTTAAAACGTTTGCTCACTCTCCTGAAATTTTGCCATATGCATTATCACAAGTTAAAAACGATGGACTATATTTGGAATTCGGTGTTTATTCTGGGATAACTATTAATTGTATTGCAAAAGAAAAACAAAATTCTATTATTTACGGATTTGATAGTTTTTCTGGACTTCCAGAAGATTGGAGAACAGGATTTGAAAAAGGAACTTTTGCGCGAAAGGATATACCTGAAGTGGAAAGCAATGTAAGTCTTATTAAAGGATGGTTCCAGGAAACACTGCCTGAGTTTGTAAAGGTTCATCAAGAGAAATGTGCATTTATTCATATAGATTGTGATTTATATTCTTCAACAAAATGTGTACTGGATATACTTAAAAAACGTATAGTAAAAGACACGATTTTAGTTTTTGATGAGTATTTTAATTATCCAGGATGGAAAGAAGGAGAATTTTTAGCATTTCAAGAGTTTATTAGTGAGAATCATTTAGAATATGAATATCTTGCATATGTAGATGCATTAGAGCAAGTGGCTGTAAGAATAAAATAGGTTTATCCGTAATAACGCAATACAGTATTTGTTGTTCCTATCATTTAAAAATAAAATAGCAAAGAGGAGCAGTTAATGTTATATTATGATTATTTAATCGTTGGTGCCGGTTTATATGGTGCAGTGTTTGCTCATGAAGCGAAAAAAGCAGGAAAAAAAGTATTAGTAATTGATCGTCGATCCACAATTGCGGGAAATGTGTATACGGAAAAGATGGAAGGAATACAAGTTCATAAATATGGTGCACATATTTTTCATACCAATAATAAAAGAGTATGGGAATATGTGAATCAGTTTGCAGAATTTAATCGTTTTACAAACTCACCGGTTGCAAATTACAAGGGAGAATTATATTCTCTTCCTTTTAATATGTATACGTTTAATAAAATGTGGGGAGTAGTAACTCCCCAGGAGGCAAAAGAGAAGATTCAGGAGCAGAAAAAAGCGGCGGGTATTACAGAACCGAAGAATTTGGAAGAGCAGGCAATCAGTTTGGTTGGAACCGATATTTATGAAAAACTGGTTAAAGGTTATACGGAAAAGCAGTGGGGACGTCCTTGTACAGAACTTCCTGCCTTTATTATCAAACGACTTCCGGTTCGCCTGACTTTTGATAACAATTATTTTAATGCTCTCTACCAGGGGATTCCGATTGGCGGATATACGAAAATGGTTGAAAATATGCTAGAAGGAATCGAAGTGCGTTTGGGAGTTGATTATCTGAAAGAGAAATCTCACTTTGATTCCATGGCTGAGAAAGTGGTCTATACAGGGCCGATAGACGCATATTTCAACTATTCTCAGGGGGTTTTAGAGTATCGCTCTGTACGCTTTGATACAGAAATTTTGGACATGCCCAATTTTCAGGGAAATGCAGCAGTAAATTATACGGATCGTGAGACTCCATGGACACGTATTATCGAACATAAGTGGTTTGAATTTGGAAAAGATGAAAATGGAAATGATATTCCCAAGACAGTAATTTCCAGAGAATACAGTTCTGAATGGAACGTAGGGGATGAACCATATTATCCGGTAAATGATGAAAAGAATAGTGCTCTTTATCAGAAATATAAGGTTCTGGCAGCAAAAGAAGATAAAATTATATTCGGCGGACGTCTGGGTGAATATAAATATTATGATATGGATGCGGTGATTGATTCAGCGTTGAAAAGGATAAAAATTGAATTATAGGTAAGATGATTGAGATGATAAACTACGAAGTAATGTCTGAACAAAAACAGCGTATCGAATGGATCGATTTGGCCAAGGGAATAACGATTTTGCTGGTAATCGTAGGTCATACTGTGTCGGAAGGGTTCTGGGGCCAGATTGTCAGAGGAATTATTTTTTCCTTCCATATGCCTCTGTTTTTTATTCTAAGCTGCGCCACATATCGTACTTCTAACACATGGCCCCAATTTACAAAAAAATTAAAAAAATCGGCAAAATATCTATTGCTTCCGGCGTTAGCGACTTTTTCTCTTGATATATTAATACAGTATGTCCAAGCAATAAACTCATATAATCTTGGATTGGAGTTTTGGAAAGATAAGCTGTTTACACTTGTATTTGCTAGTGGTGTCTCGACGTCTTACAATGGGTTTGACGTAGCTGGATTAGGGATTGCCTGGTTTTTCTTTGCTCTGTTTATTGGAAGAACCACGTTTGACTATATTCAGCTGTCAGTGAAAGAAGGGTCAAAGCTGCTTCTCTTCAGCTGTGTGATAAGCATGGCTGGAGTATTATATGGGAAAATTCAGTGGATGCCATTTTCTATGGATGTGGCGTTAGCCAGTATGCCGTTTTTTTATTTTGGACATTGTATGCAGTATATGAACTTGACGGAAGCACCATTAAATAAATTGGGATTTTGGTTTGTCGTGTGGATTGGAACTTTGGCGTTGACATTTACGGGAAGCTGGACCTATATGGAATTGGCAGTCCGGAGATATCCTTTATTTCCTATCTGCTATATTACTGCAATAGCAGGTACAATGGCAGTAGTTGAGTTAAGCGTTCTTCTGTGCAGACTAAAAAAAACAATGTCAGGTTTTATTCTTATAGGGAAAAATTCCATGTATTTACTTTGTATACACATTATGGATGGGTATATGAAATTTATATGGGGGGGGGGGAGGAAGAAAATCAATGGATTCTCTCCGCTCGAAGAATTGTGTTTGATTTGATTCTTTTTGGAGCTGTTATGTTAATTAGGAAAGCTATATGCAGTAAAGGGAAATTCGATGGATAAAAATAAATGGATTGTTTCAGGGAAAAATACAAGAATTTATGCTTTTGCTTTTTTGATACCGATCTTATTTTATATCACTCTAAGTCATGAACCACCAGTTCAACTGGTGGTTTGATTATGCCCCTATAAGGG
>ERZ1673736.1731-NODE-1731-length-27114-cov-8.763184_pt1 | contig 27114 bp, 24 predicted proteins | sample MGYA00580212_ERZ1673736 | MGnify/ENA primary metagenome ERZ1673736 (study PRJEB41218, sample SAMN15661752) | gut metagenome | host: Homo sapiens | place: Canada: London | collected 2015-08-20/2019-03-30 | study: EMG produced TPA metagenomics assembly of...
CGTCATGGCAGCAGGTATGGCGTACAAGATGATGGTCAAGAACGAACCGCTGGACATAATGAAGTTGTTCAAGCCACTGGCGATTTCAATTATCCTTTGCTGGTGGTACCCCCCGGCAGACACGGGCATGGTAAACAGCGGGAGCAACTGGTGCGTGTTGGATTTTCTCTCGTATATCCCGAACTGTATCGGTTCTTACACTCATGACCTGTACCAGGCAGAAGCCACGCAGATAGAAGACAAATTCCAAGAAATACAGCAGCTTATCTATGTAAGGGACACTATGTACACCAGCCTGCAAGCACGGGCAGACGTGGCACGTGGCGGGATATCAGACCCAAACCTGATAGAAGCCACCATGGAACAAACCGGGGTGGACGAAGTGACCAGCATGGAGAAAGACGCGGCCAAACTCTGGTTCACCTCGCTCACTTCGGGAATCGTTGTGGGGATAGATAAAATCGTGATGCTGATAGCGTTAATCGTATTCCGTATAGGCTGGTGGGCTACCATATATTGCCAGCAAATCCTACTCGGGATGCTCACGATTTTCGGACCGATACAGTGGGCTTTCTCGCTATTACCGAAATGGGAAGGAGCTTGGGCGAAGTGGCTTACACGCTACCTGACCGTGCATTTTTACGGGGCAATGCTCTACTTCGTGGGATTTTATGTTTTACTGCTTTTTGACATAGTACTTTGCATACAGGTGGAAAACCTGACAGCAATCACGGTAAGCGAGCAGACAATGGCAGCTTATCTTCAAAACTCCTTCTTCTCGGCAGGCTACCTGATGGCGGCAAGCATCGTGGCGTTGAAGTGCCTGAACCTTGTCCCGGACTTGGCGGCATGGATGATACCGGAGGGCGATACCGCTTTCTCAACACGAAACTTCGGAGAGGGTGTGGCTCAACAGGCGAAAATGGCAGCGACAGGAGCAATCGGCACCATGACGCGATAATCTTAAACTAGTAATCAAGAACATGCAATGTTAATCAGAAATTTAGAAAACAAAATCAAGCTGGTGGGAATCACCTGTTCATTCTTTCTCGTCGGTTGTATCATCATCAGCGTGAGCAGCGTTTGGACGGCAAGAACAATGGTGACGGACGCGCAGAAGAAGGTCTACGTGCTGGACGGTAACGTGCCGATACTTGTCAACCGCACCACGATGGACGAGACCCTCGACGTGGAAGCCAAGAGCCACGTGGAGATGTTTCACCATTTATTCTTCACGCTTCCACCCGACGACAAGTACATCAAGTACACGATGGAAAAGGCGATGTACCTGGTGGATGAAACCGGACTCGCGCAGTACAACACGCTCAAAGAGAAAGGTTTTTATTCCAACATCTTGGGAACGAGTGCCGTCTTTTCAATCTATTGCGACAGTATCGCTTTTGACAAGGGGAAAATGGAGTTCACCTACTATGGTCGCCAGCGTATCGAACGCAGGAGCAACATCCTGACGCGTGAACTGGTAACGACGGGACAGCTCAAGCGTGTGCCGAGAACCGAGAACAACCCGCATGGATTGCTCATCGTGAATTGGCGTACCCTCCTCAACAAGGACATCGAACAGAAAACGAAAGTAACCTATTAAAAATTAACAGACATGAACACCAAAGGATTTCGCGGGATGTTGTTCGGTGAAAAGATGCCGGACAAGAACGATCCTCGATACAAGGAAAGATACGAGCGTGACGTGAACGCGGGGCGCGAATTCGCCCAGGCGACACGACTTGACAAACTGGTCGCGAAGATACAGGGCTTTGCCAATAAAAACAAGATACTGTTCCTGGCCATGGTCTTCGGATTCGTGATCGGAACATTCACCTTCAACATCTACCGCCTGGCGAAAGCCTATCGGTATGGTCAAAACGCGAGAAGTGCCACGGAAACGCGGGACAGCTCGCTCGGAGAACGTCACAAGGAGATAATTGCTCCCGTTGTTGAACCCCGTCAAACCGAACAGCGATGAAAAGGATATTCGAGAAAATCAATTTCAGGCAGCCCAAGTACATGCTTCCTGCCATCCTGTACATCCCGTTGCTTGGGGCATCGTATCTCGTGTTCGACCTTTTCAATGTTGAAAAAGCGGAGATTCCCGACAATACACTCCAGGCGACAGAGTTCCTGAACCCCGAACTGCCCGATGCCACGATCAAGGGCGGTGACGGGATAGGAAGCAAATACGAGAACATGGCAAAGTCGTGGGGCAAGATTGCCGATTACACGGCAGTGGATAACGTGGAACGAGAAGAACCTGATGATGACAGGGAAAAATACGAGTCGCGGTACAGCCAGGACGAAGTTGCCTTCTTGGGCGAGCAGGAACAGCAGAAATTGCAGGCAGGGGAATTTGCCGATGTCAAGGCGAGAGAGCGGGAAGCCCTCGAAGAGCTGGAGCGAGCCCTTGCCGGGGCACGATTAAAGGCGCGGGCACAAGTAGAAAATGCCGAACCGCTCGTGGAAGACAGCCTCGAACGGCAGGTGGAAACCGGCGTGCCCGCGAGCGGAACGGTCAACGAGGACAGCCGGGCGGTCAACGCTCCCCCGGTAAACGAGCAACCGGGGGAAATGGTCAAGAAAGTAAAAGTATCATCCGACTATTTCAACACCATCGCCCAAAACGAACACGAGTCTAACCTGATCAAGGCGATCATAGACGAGGATGTCAAGGCCGTGGAGGGCAGCCGTGTAAGACTTCGACTTCTGGATGACGTGGAAATCAACGAGACGGTGCTCAAAAGCGGTTCTTATCTCTACGCCATCATGAGCGGTTTTTCCTCGCGGAGGGTCAAGGGAACCGTTAACAGCGTGCTGGTGAACGATGAAATCATCAAGGTCAGCCTTTCGCTCTACGATACCGACGGTCTGGAGGGATTGTACGTGCCGTCAAGTTCCTCCCGTGAAACCGCCAAGGATGTGGCAAGCGGGGCGTTCAACAGCAACATGGACATGAATACCGGCAGCAACGGCAACAGCCTAACTCGATGGGGTATGCAGGCTATCCTGGATGCCTACCAGAAGACAAGCAACGCCATCAGCAAGAATATCAAGAAGAACAAGGTCAACCTGAAATACGGCACGTTTGTTTATATCATCAACAGCAAGGAAAAAAGAAATGCAAAATAAATAACCGTTCAAAAAATCATAGATATGAAGATCATCAAGACTACCTGTATAGGGGTAATAGCGGTATTATCGAGCCTGCCCACGTTCGCCCAGCAGACTTACGAGGAACTGGAGCAACTGACCGTCAACGAGCAAGTGACCACGATCATCACCGCTTCCGAACCTATCCGCTTCGTGGATATTTCCACGCGCAAAGTTGTCGGGGACCAACCGATAAACAACACCATTCGTCTGAAACCCAAGGAGACGGGGCATGAAGACGGTGAAGTTTTGGCTATCGTTACCATAGTCACGGAACGCTACCGCGCCCAGTACGCGTTGGTTTACACCACCCGGATGCAGGAAGCGGTGACGGACAAGGAAATCGAGTTCCGGGAAATGAACGCCTACAACAACCCGGCTGTAAGCATGTCGTTGTCGGAGATGACACGCTATGCCAGACGGGTATGGAACTCCCCGGCAAAATACTGTAACGTGACGAGCCGGGAGCATCGCGTGACCATGAGACTGAACAACATTTACGCTGTAGGCGACTACTTTTTCATCGACTTTTCCATCGAGAACAGGACAAACATCCGTTTTGACATCGACGAGATTCGAGTAAAACTTGTCGACAAGAAAGTGACCAAGGCCACCAACACGCAAGTCATAGAGTTGACCCCGGCACTGGTGCTTGAACGGGCAAGGTCGTTCCGTCACGGTTATCGTAATGTAATCGTGGTAAAGAAAATGACCTTTCCCAACGACAAGGTGCTGGCTATCGAAATAACAGAGAAACAGATAAGTGGCAGGAATATCCGTCTGGACATAGATTACGAGGACGTGCTTTCTGCCGATTCGTTTAACCGTGTGTTACTGGAGGAGGAATGATGAGAAAGATTCTAGTCGTGTTTTTTGCGACCATTGTATTCGCGATGAACGGCAAGGCACAAGGTAACAGGGACCGCCTTTCGTTGGGTGTCGGTTGCCTGTATCAAAACGGGCTGGATCTCACCCTCTCTTACGAGCACGAGGGCAAGTACCACCATACCTTGGAGGTCTTTGTTAACGGTTATCTCAAGTGGGACGAGTGCAAATCTTGCGGTCATACCTGTCCGAAATCATTCTGGAAGAATTACAGGAGTTACGGGCTCGGTGTCTCCTACAAGTCTCGCGTGGTTCGTCGACGCGACCATCACGGTAATGTTCGTGTCGGGGCATCGGCAGGAAGCGATACAAAGCGTTCCTTGAATGGCATACATCTCGGCTATGAACACGATTACGTGCTTCGTGGTGGCTGGCAATTATTCTGTCAGTTGAAGACCGATTTGATGATAAAGGGAGAGGACCTGTTCCGCGCGGGTATTGTCCTGGGTGTAAAATTACCTTTAAACTAAGAGAAGATGAAAAAGAAATTATACAGAAACGCTTGCAGGTTATCCTGCCTGTTGACCATCGTCACGTTGTTCGTGGCCTGTGACGCGCACCGGGATTTCCCGGACACGGCAATGAAGCCCTGCCATATTCTATGCACGGACGGCAAAGTGTTGCCGGTAGCTGACTTCAAGCAATCCGGGAAACAGCCCATCGCCGTGGTGTTCCATGTCAATCATAACGAGGATGTCGATGGCAACGGTTACGCTGTCTACCTGTGGAACTTGGAACCGTTGGCTTTCGCGGACAGCATTGGCGTGAGGCAAAACACCTCCGCCGACATACTCGCGTTGGACGGGTTTGAAAACACCTTTGTCCTGTTGGATGCAAGGGACGTGTCCTCGCCTTTGGCGGGGAAAGCCTTTGCCCTGTGGAGATACGGGCAGTCCGCCTATATTCCCTCCGTGGCCCAGATGCGTTTGCTCTATCATACCAGGGACCAAATCAACCCTATCATAAAGATATGCGGCGGTGACACGTTACCTGTTGAAGCCGGTGATTGCTGGTACTGGACGAGCACGGAAGTAAACGGGCAACAGTCTCTCAAGGCATGGCTTTTCTCCACGAGTAGCGGGGCTATACACGACACCCCCAAGGGGCAGGCACATAAATCAAGGGCGATTATCACGTTGCGAGATTGAGAAACTGAACACGAAAGGATTAACGAAAACAGGAAACGAAATGGAAGAGAGTAAAGAATTACAGGGTTTTTACAAGATATTTCGCTCGGTTATTTATATTTCCATCCTGCTGGAGTTCTTCGAGTATGCTATTACCCCGTCCATGCTTGACCACTGGGGCGGTGTACTCTGTGACATACACGGTCGTGTCAAGCGGTGGGTAATCTACAATGACGGCAACATCGCGTGCAGCAAACTTGCCACGTTCCTGCTTACCTGTATTACTTGTATAGGTACGAGGAACAGGAAGAAACTGGAGTTCAACGCGCGAAGGCAAGTCCTTTACCCCTTGATTATTGGCGTGGGACTGGTCATGTTGTCGGTTTGGCTTTTCGGTTACCCGTTGGAGACGAGGTTCTACACGCTCCGCCTGAACACCTGGCTTTACATGCTTGCTTCCGTGGTGGGCGTGGTGTTGGTTCATGTCGCCCTTGATAACGTTTCCAAATTCTTGAAAGAGGGTTTGCTGAAAGACCGCTTCAATTTTGAAAACGAGAGTTTCGAGCAATGCCAGGAGTTGCAGGAGAACAAGTATTCGGTCAACATCCCCACGCGCTACTATTACAAGGGGAAGTTCCGCAAGGGTTGGGTGAACATCAACAACCCTTTCCGTGGTACATGGGTGGTCGGCACGCCCGGTTCGGGTAAGACATTCTCCATCATAGAACCGTTCATCCGCCAGCACTCCGCCAAAGGTTTCGCGATGGTCGTGTACGACTACAAGTTTCCCGCGTTGGCCACGAAACTGTACTATCATTACAAGAAAAACCAGCAACTTGGCAAGTTACCGCGAGGTTGCAAGTTCAACATCATAAACTTCGTGGACGTGGAATACAGCCGCAGGGTGAATCCTATCCAGTTGAAGTACATAAACAACCTTGCAGCCGCCTCGGAGACAGCCGAGACCTTGCTCGAATCCCTGCAAAAAGGGAAAAAAGAGGGAGGCGGTGGCAGCGACCAGTTCTTCCAGACCTCTGCCGTCAACTTCCTTGCCGCCTGCATCTATTTCTTCTGCAACTGGGGGAAAGAGCCATACGACAAGGACGGCAACATGCTCGCGGCCGAGAAAGTGCAGGACAAGCAGACCAAACGCGTGATACCTACCGGGCGCGTGTTCGACCCGGCGGGCGAGGAAGCGGAACCGGCTTACTGGCTCGGTAGGTATTCTGATATGCCGCATATCCTCTCGTTTCTCAATGAAAGTTACCAGACTATCTTCGAGGTGTTGGAAACTGACAACGAGGTGGCACCATTACTTGGCCCGTTCCAGACCGCGTTGAAAAACAAGGCGATGGAACAGTTGGAGGGTATGATAGGCACGCTGCGTGTCTACACCTCACGCTTGGCCACGAAGGAAAGTTACTGGATATTCCACAGGGATGGAGATGATTTTGACTTGAAAGTGTCTGATCCCAAGAACCCGTCTTACTTGTTGATTGCCAATGATCCTGAAATGGAAAGCATCATCGGCGCGTTGAACGCTCTTATCCTTAATCGCCTGGTTACACGAGTGAACACGGGACAAGGCAAGAATATCCCGGTAAGCATCATCGTGGACGAGTTGCCGACTTTGTATTTCCACAAGATAGACAGGCTGATTGGCACGGCACGAAGCAACAAGGTGTCGGTGACGTTGGGTTTCCAGGAGTTGCCACAGCTTGAAGCGGATTACGGCAAGGTGGGAATGCAGAAGATTATCACGACCGTGGGTAACGTGGTCAGCGGTTCCGCCCGCTCCAGGGAAACGTTGGAATGGCTGTCATCCGATATCTTCGGTAAGGTGGTGCAACTCAAAAAGGGGGTAACCATTGACCGGGACAAGACTTCGATCAACCTTAACGAGAACATGGACAGCCTTGTTCCTGCATCGAAAATTTCCGACATGCCTACCGGTTGGATATGCGGCCAGACTGCTCGTGACTTTGTGCAGACTCAAACTGGAAGCGGTGGAAGCGTGAACATCCAGGAAAGCGAGGAGTTTAAAACCTCCAAGTTTTATTGCAAGACAGATTTTGACATGAAGGAGATAGAAAAGGAAGAATCCGGCTACGTGCCACTGCCTAAATTCTACACTTTCAAATCGAGGGATGAACGGGAACGGGTTCTTTACAAGAACTTCGTGCAGGTAGGAGAAGACGTGAAATTGATGATAAAGGAGATACAACAATATAAAGTAAAATAAATATGTAATATCGCATCAGTTATACTAAAGTTTAGAGCGTCCTCTCTCGAGAAAGAAAAAATTTCATAACAATATTGACCTACATACCCGGAATGCCAAGATATATGCTATGATGGCAGGTAAAGTAGTGGGAATCAACTATGATAAGGTTTCTGAAGAATCTGTCATATTGCAACATGGCAACTTCATCATCAACTATTGCCATCTCTCACTGGTTTCCGTGTCAAAGAGCCAGTTGGTCAAGGCAGGGGAAAGTGGTTGATGTTACTGGCAATACCGGGTGTGGCACTGGTGAACACTTGTCGAAACTTTTGACAAGTGTTCTTATCCATGGTTCTGTATTATAGACACTTGGTATTTTTGCATGAAATTATAAGAATGAATTATGAACAAGACATTATTTGCACTCATTTTTCTATTGTTTGCTACAGTAGAAACACGAGCTCAGTTTTATACCATTGGCAACAGTTATTGCAATAACAAAGCAACAAAGAACCAACAAAAGTGTGATTCCCTTTCTATCTATTACACGGATGAAATGGAAACTAAAACAGGTTGTATAATTATAGACTCTGTAGTTCATGCCCCGAAACTCGTTGATTTGCTGATGCTGTATAACAGTGTTTCATTCCCGTTAAAAAAGATTCACGTCACTTCACCATTTGGTATGAGATTTCATCCTATTGACAAGGTTTGGAAACTGCATAATGGCATAGACCTCTCCGCTAAAAAAGAGGAAGTTTATGCCGTGCTTGATGGCGTTGTAGAAAGAACCGGTTACAATAGTACTTCAGGAAACTTTATTGTACTTAAACATGTATCTGGTATCACTACAAGTTACTGTCATTTAAGCAAAAATCTTAGACTTCCAGGTGACTTGGTGAAAGCGGGAGATATTGTAGCCATCAGTGGGAATACGGGAAAAAGTACTAATTTTCACTTGCATTTTGTAGTCAGAAAAGATGGCAAGTACATGAATCCAACATTTCTAATAAAGTACATAGAAAGCGTTAAAAGGAATGCAATAGATACCAGTGTAAAGGAGTACTTGCCTAATCCTTTCAGCCATTTATGTGTCAAAGAACCGTTACAACAACCATTCGAGAGATCTTTCTTCTTCAAGTATGCAATGACAATGAACGACATCTCACGCATATAGAAAGAAAACAGGAATATATCTCTTGCAAAATCAAGTACCGGTATGTTATTCGAATCCTCAGGGGGGATGTGACACCAGGAGTGGTCGGAAGATTTTTCTTTCGACCCTCTTCGTATTTCAATGTGTACATATTTTAACACCTGTATTTTTAGTTATTATTTTGATATTCAGGTGATTGTATTTGTTTTTATTATTTATCTTGCTTATCTTTAATCATTGATAATCAACATATTATGGCAATTTTTAAAGATCACAAAGTAAGGGTTAACGACCTGTTGGGAGTGATTCCCGAAAGCCTGATTTCACACCTGTCAACCACCACACCCGTCGATCACTACACCAAAGTTCTCCACGGTAAAAAGGTGTTCTACCTGCTATTGTACGGTATTCTGGAAAATGATCGCCTTAGTCAGCGAACGCTTGAAGATACTTTTAACGATTCCGTATTCAAGATTTTGTTCGGGTTAGACGAAGATGAAAAAGTACGCCGGAATTCTCTCTCCGAGAGGTTGTCGAAGATATCACCGGATTACTTCCGTCAGATTTACGATTGAGTCTATGACCAGTTCTCGGGGTGCTATTCCGATACAGAGATAGCACGATACAACCTTATCCGGGTTGACAGTTCCATTGTTTCAGACACGTCCGGCAGGATGGCAGAGGGGTTGGGCAACCGTGGCGGAAAGGCTGTAAAGTATAGTATAGCTTTCGATGGAATGTTACCTTGTGAAGTAAACCTGTTTACAGATCCAGTATTTTCGAGCGAGGATATTTCCCTGCCCCAAATAGTAACCAGTCACGTTAAGCAGCAGCCCGGACATCGCAACGTGTATGTATTGGATAGAGATTTTCAGTCAACCAGAACGATGAAAGAGTTTCGCGATCAGGGAACTACTTTTATTGCTCGAAGTAAAGAAAACCGCAAGTATGTAGAACTGGAGCCGATACCGTTTTCTAACAGCGACTTGGCCACCTTGGAACTTATTTGCGACAGTAAGGTGTATCTGTACACGGGACAGCCTGTTATCAACAAGCGCGGTAATAAACATTACCGGCAGGTACTGGTCAAAGAACCTTTGAGACTTATCGTTGCCCGAAGCAAAACTGATCCAGCGATGGAGTATTGGTTTATTACCAATGAATTTAAACTCTCGGCAAAGGAAATTACCGATGCCTACCGTAAACGATGGGATATTGAAGTCTTTTTTCGCTCCATCAAGCAGGAATTAAACGCGAGCCATCTTGTATCACTGAACAAGAATGGAATAGAGGTGATGCTTTACATGACTTTGATTGTAGCCATGCTCGTGTTGATATACAAAAAAGCCAACAAGATAGGTTATAAAACCGCTAAACGGCGATTTACTATGGAAGTTCGCGATCTGACAATAGCCATGATTGTCCTGCAATGCGGGGGTGACCCAAACTTATTTTTTAAGAATATACCTCAATTAAACGAAACATCACAGAAAAACAGATCCTTTCAAATAGGATTCGGATTCCTGTGATGTTTGATTAGGTAACTGTCACTATAAATGAGGTCCTTCTTCAGTACCATCAGTTTTTTGACATACCCACATTATAATTCTTACTTCTTGAACGCGAAAGCACCGGGGATAATTCCCACCCGGAATGTATCGATCGGTTGTTTCGTCGCTGAAATGCGGTAAACGATACCGGGCTGCACGTAATCGATAGCATCGGCGATATATACCTCCGAATTATCCGGGTCAACATCTAACCCGTAGACATAATTCCCGGTCGTGTTCTTGTAGAACTCATCTAACATCTCCCGTTTCAAGGGGGAGGGGGAATCCACATCGAGGCGGTACACCGACTTGTTAATAAAATACAACGTGTCCCTCGTCCCGTTCATGCAAATTTCCTGCGGCCAGTCGGCAAACGTGAACTTGATGGAATCCACCACTTGCCGGCTCTCCGCGTCTATCTTGTACAACCCGGGGGTCACTTGACCGTAGGGGCTTCCGTCATATCCCCCGTCATTCACTGTCCAGATTTGGTTATTCTTGTCGATGATTAACGAGGTCGGTTGTTTACAGACGGTAATCGAGTCAATGACTTGGTCTGTATCCGTGTCTATCACCAGTATTTTATCATCGTACGACCAGCAATTCGTGAATATCAGCCGACGTCCCTGCTTGTCCGTGTACTCTACCATTTGTTCTGTCGGGTGCTGGTAAAACTCGGAAGAGTGGTTATTCACGTTGATGAATTTTAATATCTCGAACGTCTTCGGGTTCACCACGGCAATTGCCTTGGCGTACAAGTCCGTCACGTAAGCTTTCTCGTCACTCAGGAAATGCATGTAGCGCGGCGAGGTGAGTGGCGATATCCAACCTTTCACCTCGAACGTGTTCACGTCGATAGCGAAAATCACCCCCGAGTTGTTTACCACCACGTACCCGACATCCCCCCGGATAGTCATCGATTGAGCCACGTCCCCTAACGGGATGCCGTTTACCCGCACGAACACCTCCTGCTCGACCTCTTTCGTTTCCGGGTTATAATACGAGAGCGAAGCGTTCCCGTACTGGAAGTTCCCTTCATTCATGATAAATACTCCCTTGCCGGGACGATTTATCTGTTCCATCGGCCGGGGCCCGTAATCCATGCAGGCGGTAGCGACCATCGCCAGGAGCGTTGCCATGCAAGATGTAAACTTGCTTTTCACGATATATCTTAAAATCTTCATGCTATACAGTTTTTCAGGATTTGACATGCTTTATTTCTTCCCGCCCCAGTGAGGGTTTACCCGCAGGAACACCCCGTAGTTGCGTCCCGCCATCGGGCGGCTCAACACGGAAACGTACTCTTCGTCAAAAAGGTTATAAACCGACACCTTCAGGCAGAAATCCACCGACCGATAACGGAAATCCTTTTGCAGCGAGATGTCGTTCATGTAGTACGAGCCGAGGCGGCCGATTTTGGTTTTCCTTTCATTGCTTGATGTCGTGAAACGCTCGCTGAAATAGTTGTACTTGTAAATGAATGCAAACCCTTTCCATGACAATTGCCCCATGACCCCCGACGAGAATTCGGGAATATACACCAGCTGTTTGCCGATAGACTCGTCTGCCCAGTTGACGGGGTCCCCGTGGTTGATGGAGCGGGTCCGCGCCCAGTTACCGTTCAGGAACAAGTGCCAATCACCGAGAAGCAGGTTGGCAGTCCCTTTCAACTCCCACCCGTAGCTGTGTACCCGCTTCACGTTCTGGGGTTCCCAGAACCCCTTGAACGTTGGCAGCCACACGATCCAGTCGTCAATGTCCGAGTTGTAGGCGGTTATTTCCCCTTGCAGCGAGAACGTTTTGCCCGTCCGGATGCTGAACTCGATACCCCCGTCGTACGTGAAACCCTTCTCGGTCTTCAAGTCCGGGTTACCCCCGGGCAAAAAATACTGGTCGTTCAATGTCGGGAAATGATAATTCCGCGCGATCGATCCTTTCAGTATCAAACCGTATTTCGGCACGAGCACCACGTCGATATACCCCGCGGGAATCAGGGGAGAAGTCGTCCCGTTAAATTCCTCCCGCAAGTTCACCGCCAAGCCCACACGTTTCGTCGGGCGGTAGCGCACGCTTGCCAGGGCGGAAGCCTCGATACGGCGTTTCTCGTATCCCGTCTTGTTCGTCCGTTCGAAACTGCTTACCGAGTGAAACAACCCGGACACCTCGGCGGATATTAACCATTTTTCCGCGGGCGTGTATTCCGCGCCGTATTTTAGACAACCCGTGTACACGATACTGTTCGCGTGCTGCATCTCGGCAAGCTCGTCCGTCCCCAACTCTCCCTTGTAAGTGTACAGGATATTGTCGAAAGTGTACCCTGCGTTTGCCGTCATCTTCACCCGTTCACCGTAGCGGTTCCATTGGCCCGTGGCTCTTACCGTGCGCTGTTTTTGCTCGCACTTCGACTCGTCATCCGAGCGATAATTCACGTTCAGCATCGGCACGCCCCGCTTGGAGTCCAGGTACCACACGGCAAACGAGAGCCTGTTCTTGCCCATGTCGTAGTACAACTCCTGCATCACGTGCAAGTCCCGGTAGTTGCAGTTCTTGTTCACGTCCATCGGGTAGATGATCTTTCCCTGTCCCGTCGTGTCAAAATCCCGCTTGTTGTAATTTCTGTACTTGAAGTCGTTGTCCGAATGCACGTAAGCAACGCGGGTGGTCGTTTGCAACGCTCCTTTGCTACACGTGAACCGGAGAAAATCGTCATACGTCCGGTAGCTGCTGACTCCCTGTATGAAATTGAGGTCGAATCCCTCCCGGTTTATCTTCTTCGTCCCGAGGGTGATCGCTCCCCCCAGCGCCCCGCCCACCACGTTCACCGAACTGGCCCCGTGCCACAGAGTCAAGTCATCGATAAAGTAGGAGGGAATCAGCGAGAAGTCCACCTGCCCCAACATGGGGGAATTGATTTTCATCCCGTTCCACAATACTTGCGTGTGCGACGGGGCGGTTCCCCGGAACGACACGGTAGCCAGTGTCCCCCGCCCGTAATTCTTGATAAACAGCGACGTGCTTTGCGACAGGATATCTGCCAAACTGTTCACCACGCTCTCCCGCAGGATAAGCGAGTCTACCTCAGTTTTGGAAATACCGATATCCTTGAACTTGCGGTTGGCAACGACCTCCACCGGGTCAAGGCTTAACTTCCACGCCACTTTCTCTTTTTTCTCTTGGGCGAAAACACTTCCACCGGCGAGCACTAACAATACAATAAAATACTTTTTCATCTCTGCCATCGTTTTTTTTATTCTGCCGTCATACGGGGGTGTAAATCCTCCATGCCTCCCAGCTCGGTGGACGTTTCTCCCAGCCACCCGCATTTCTGGTTTTGCCCGGTGTACACGCGAACGAAGTGTATTCCCGGCAGGTCCACCGGGTTCCCCTCCTTGTCTACCGCCCACGAAATCTTGATGTTACTTTGTTCCAGCTCGTTCGGGTAATTATCCACGTATCCCCAGTCTAACGCGTACAGCACCCAGTAGGTGCCTTTCCCGCTCTCCTCGATGGCGGTGTTGCGCACCTTCGTGCCCCGGAAGGTTACCGAGTCGGCTATCTCGCCCGTGTACCATTCCGGGTAATACATCTGCGTGTGGTACTCCGGCAAGTAATCTATGCACCCTGTCTGCCCCTGGTTGTCTACCCATCGTATCGTGTCCGGCTGCCCGCTCCCGGGGCGGAAATAGGTAATCTCGTAACCGTGTACCGTTTCCGGGTGCGAGTAGTCGCTGCCGGCTATCTCGTACCACTCGTCATCGGGTAACCCGTTGCCGTTGGCGTCATGCATTACCTCGATAATTCCCGGCTCGCAGCTTCCCCCGTTGGGGTTCTTGGCTTCCCATCCCCAGAAAGCGTTGCCGTACACCTTGAAGTCGTAGTCACCCCTCGAGTTTACCACCATGTGATCGAAACCCACCACGATGTATCCTCCGAAACCACCTAACGTCACGAGGCTCCCGTTCGCCTTTCCCTTGAATCCCTTGGTCAGCGTTTCCAGTATCTGCTCGTACGTGGGGTGCGGGTTCTCTATGGTTGCCCCGGAGTATCCCGTGTTGATAAACTGCCCCGGAGCCGGGTGATACTCCCATACCTTGTCGATGTAAGGCGACACGCCCGACTCCTTCTCCTCCTCGTCCTCGAACTTCTCCAGCGTGCAGGCGGACAGCCCTACCACCGCTGCCATGCTCCATCCTATTATTTCCTTAAACATCCATTCCAATTTTAAAATTATAAATTACAGATCACCTCACCTTTCCGGGAACCGTATCGGGAAGTCTATCCCCGACGGGCTTCCGCTGTCGATGTCGTAACTGTCCGGCAATCGCTCGCCCGTCACCGGGTCGAAAGTCAGCACCCTGGTGCGCAGGTAGTCGGAGGTACCCACGTACAATTTGTTGTCCTGTCCCACGCCGATGTACCCGTATATCGTCCATCCCATGTTCTCGAGACTGGCGGTAAGGTCGATGATTTTCGCCAGCTTGCCAGTTTTGTACTCGTACCGCCATATCTTGAACGCCTTGAACGGTCCGTCCCAGAAGAACACGGCGTCTTCCGTGAAGCTGGCGCACATCCCGATGCCCGGCGCGGCACTATGCACGGGGAAGTTCACACCCGACGGCATTTTTTTCTCGCTGATTTGCTCGTAAGTCGATGAATTCACACCCACGATGCGCGACCGCGTCAGGTACTTGATTTCCATCTGCGACGGGTCGGTGGTCACGTCGGGTACCGTGGTTTTCCCCTCGTATTGCCCGGCGATGGTCATGTAGATGTTGTTGTCCAGCCCGAGTACGATGCCCTTTATCTGGCTGTCAAACTTTACCCGGGCTATCTCCTTGCCCCGCTGGCGGGCGTCCAGCACCACGAGATCGAAGCCGCACGGGGCGAATATCTTCCCGTCGTGGTACACCATCCTCATCTTCATCGACCCCTCCGTCATGAACACGCCCGCCGTCCCGGGAATGTCTCCCGACAGCTCGTCGGTCTTGGGGTTGAAGATACGAATGCCGGCGTGGGTCTCGTTGTCTGACGTGGAGTAACGCACGAACACCGTTTCCTCGTCCACCACCACCAGGTGTTGCGGCCAGATGCCGGGGTCGGCGAGCGCGCTCTCGTTGCCGAACACCCTCTCTTGTTTCATCGTCTTAGCATCGCATATCACCATGTAACCATCCCCGCCCCGGTCTGGACCGTTCTGGGTCAGCATGTAGATTTTCCCGTGGTAGAGGTAAATGTCCTGCAACACGTTGCCCACCTTGGCACCCCCGTTGGCGGCACCGTACAGGTCGGTGGTCTCGCTCCCGTCCGCGTTTTTCGCGGTAAACAGTTTGCCTTCCCCGTCAATGTAGCAGAGCATCCCGTTGTTGTCGCTCATGTTCCCCTCCATCACCACGTACACGCCCAAGTTTGACGGATCGCCCCCGTCCTCGTCATCCCCCGGGCTGAACTCGCACGATTGCAGGCTCCAGCCCGCCAGTAAAAGGAATATGCTGTAAAATAAGAGTTTTTTCATGTTTCCGGTTTGAATACGAATACAGGTAATCCCGTGGGATTACCTGTATCGTGATTTACAAAAGTGTAATTAGCGGTTCTCGAATAGTTCCGGGAAATAGATTCCGGCGGTAAAACGAGTGTCAATTCTGGGAGCATCATCCCCGTTGTAATTTAAAATATCATTTTCACTTGTACCCCGCAATTCTATGATTCCGTTTGTTCTATAACTGGTGAAACTCTTCACGTATCCGAAATACACGAACCCGGTTTGCGGGTCAACGCCTAAATCCCCGTAAATCATGCCGACATTATGCTTAGAAAGATTGGCAGTATAGTACACCTCGGCATTGATGGTTTGAGAGGCTTCTGTTGGTTGAACCTTGTACACGTATTGCGGTTCCCACCCGTTTCCCCGGAAGTAAAGGATATCGTTAGCATCGCCCGTGTAACAGCAAAGTCCCACGGAAGGGATGAAAAGACTTTCATCTAAATCTCCGTTGGAACATTTAATCGTGTAGTGTGTCTTGGCATTAGTTGCCGTGTTGAGTTGGGTTAGTATGCCCGTCGTGGAATTTTGAATACTGAACACCCATAGCGTGTTGCCGGACCCTCTCACGATACTGGCGATGGCTCCTTGATTGATAGCGATATCCGAAACGGCATCATCACCCGGGTTTATTCTTGCCACGCTGTTCACTCGCGCGGCGTAAACCATTCCGTCGATGACCGCCAATTTAGTCTTGGCCGCATCGGGAATCAACACCTCGGGTTGCAACCCTTGGTTGGCTCCTTGAAGGTAAGCGATTTTCAATCCGTTATCGCAACGCACGTAGGCTTTTTGATGGCTTACCACGGCAAAGTGGGTGGGCGATGAACCGTACGCCGTGCCGAAACCTTTACCGATGGAACGTATTCTCTCGTACGTGTTAGCGTTCATCACGACGAGGGAACTGTCTCCCCCTTGAACGTGGCCGTTCTGGCAAATGATATACATCGTGTCACCCAATATATACAGGTCTTGAGCCACGTTTCCCAATTTACGTCCCGGGTTCCGTTTCTGGTAAATACTATCCGTCACTTGGAGTTGATCTTCCTCCCAAATGATTTCTGCCAGAGTTCCGTTTTCATTCGTCATGTTCCCCTCGGAAAGTACAAGTATCCGGTTTGCACCACTTACCGAACGGCTGATTTCACCCTTCTCGAATGCTTGCGGTTGTACTTCTAAGTTATCATGCTGGCAACTCGTTAAGCATGCCATTAATCCCGCTACAAGGGATAGAAATAAATACTTCGTTTTCATCTTTTTTTTAATTTTAGTTAACAATTAGTATCGTTATTACCATTTCGATTTAGTTTTATAACGCTCAGGGTCCCCCGATATCATGTCGTCAAAAGTAGGTGCTATGTACCTGTAGGATTGTGGGTGCTTCACATTCCATCTTAGCGGGGCATCATCCGGGTAGGCATCGTATATATTTTTTGCCAATTCGACAAGATCGGAATAATCCATGCATTTGGATTGCATTTCCAATGTGCCAACTAACGTGATTCCTTTCAAGAAAGAAAGATTATTCTCCATATTGTCAGTTCCTTTTATAGTCAATTTACCCGGAATCGTGGTAATCTTACCCCAGTTTAGGGATAAAGGGTCCGGTATGGTCAAGTCGTTTATACTATTTAATCCTGATAAATCTATTTCCATACCACCTTCACCAAATTCTAGACACCCCACTTTTTTTAGGCACGAGAGTACGCTACACCAACTTTTGTCTAGTTCACATGTTCCTGTTACATTTTCTATCCCGGAGACGGTATTTTCTCCCGAGCCCAGACCTAATCTTAAACGTTCCAATGAGAGAGGCAATTTTAAGTCTATGTTTTTACCATTCATTATTTCTAAAGAAGAAAGCATGTCGAACGAAGAAAAATCGTATTCCCCGCTCTCGGGGCTAGAAAACTTTAAGTTAGATACATGGAATTGTTTCAGGCGTTCTACATGGTTTGGCATTGCCCAAGCAAATATTACAGAAGTTACTTTTTTCACTGGAGGAAGCTTATCCAAATCTTCCCCACCATATAGCCATAATTCACCTATCTCGCAATTTTCTTTAATTTTAATTTTATTTACATGTTCTATTGTAGGTATATATTCGATATTCTTGAAATCAAATATACCGTTAAGTTTCGAAACATGGCGAATTATTTTCAACTCGGGAAATATGTAAGTATAATTTCCCCCGCTTTCAGCATACATTTCATCACATTCTTTTAATTTCGGAAATTCGAAAGTCCCCTCTCCCTCTGATTCCTCGGAAATTCTCAAACTTCCGACTATCTCCAAATTGGGAATTTCTTCTTGTGAGCTGACGTTTTTGATAGCTCCGGCATAATTCAAGTTCTTGAAAAATGAACCCAAACCATTGGACGCCCTTACTTCCCCGGAAACCTCGATAATCATAGATTCTTTTGTTTTGTATGCTTGTTCGTCACAGCCAGTGAGCACTACATTTCCTTTGACATGCGTGTACCCGGCTGCTAAAAAATCATCGATATCTTTGGCCGACTTCGGGATAAAAGACCCTATGTACACTATTGGTTGGCGTTCCACGTTCACCTCGAACGTCCGGGAGGCCGTGTCTGTTTTTACCGTGAAAACTTGTTTTTGGCTCCAATCCGTGATGGAAGCAGGGTCGGGGGTGATGGTCGCTTTTGCGCTGAGTTCCACCTGGGCGGTTGCTCGCGTCAAGTCCGCTTTACCAGGAACCGTGATGGTGATGGTGTTTTTCACGATGGCACCCTGGTATGTTTCCTCCCCGATGGTTAAGCCGAAGCCTATGATGTAGCTGTCCGGTCCCGGCACCCGTTTCACTTTCACGTAATAAGTACGCGTGCTCCCGTTTTTGGAGGTTACCGTCAATCGTTGGTCGGTATTCCAGTCCGTGATAGCCTTCGGGTCAGGAGTTATCGTGGCGTTCTCGCTCAAGGCGTAGCTTGCCGCGGCTCCTTTCAAATCGGTTTCATAATCCAGCACGAAGAAAACCGTGTCGCTCACCACGGCACCCGGGTAAACAGCATCTCCCGCCGTGAGTTGGAATTCGGTGATAAAGTTGTCGATGCCATTAAAATCGTCATCGTCGTCACTACATGCCCATGCGAAGAGGGCCACGAATACTGCCAACAGGCAGCTTTTAAAAAAGTGTTTTTTCATCTCTTGTGTTTATTTCAATTGTTTCACTTGGTTATTCCATGTTCAAATCGTAAAAGTCGAAGACCTCGGTGGAGTTCTCGCCCAGCCATCCGGCTTGCACGTTGACCCCCGTGTGTACTTTCACGAAGTCGATAAACTTCAAGTCCACGGGATTCCCGTTGGCATCGATGGCGTTGGCAATCTTGAACCCGATGGGGTCGTTGCCGGCATTGTAGTTGTCGTCCTCGTAGTTCAAGCGGTCTTGCCCGAAGTTGTCCACGTACCCCCAGTCGAACTCCCCGTTCACCCAGTACTGCCATGACCCGGGATGCGCCGGGCCCGTTTCATCCACCGTACGGTGTTTCAGCAGGGTGCCCGTCAGCGTGTAGCTATCCTCTTTCACCCACAACGGGTAGTAATAGGGTTGCGTGTGGTATTCTTTGCCGTCGCTATGGTACGGGCGATTTATCTTCCCGCTCTCGCCCTTGTTATCGGTCCAGGGGGTGGAACTGTACGCCCGGGGACGATAGTAGGTAATCTCGTAGTTTTGGGTGGTTTCCGCCTTCCCGGTTTCGCTGCCGGCAAGCTCGTACCAGGTGTCGTCCGGCAACCCGTTGCCGTTTTCGTCCTGCATCACCCACACGATGCCCGGCTCCGAGCTTCCCTTGAAGGAATTGCCCACGATGGCAAAGTCGTACGTCCGGCTAACATCCGGCCCACCCGGCGTGCTGCGCTTCATCACGCTGTGGTCAAATCCCACCACGATGTATCCCCCGAAACCTCCCAGCGAAACGTAGTTTTTCCCCCTCATCCGTTTTTCGGCATACGCGCACGCCTCTTCCATCGTGTAGCAGGTGTACCCCTCGTTGACGAATTGCCCCGGTGCTGCCTTGAACTCGTGTACCTTGTCGAAATACTTGGAACTGGTAGGAGTGATAGGGCGGGGCTGTGGTTCGTCCACCACCTCGATTGCCACGGATGCCGTCCCCGCCTTCCCGTTGGGGTTGGTGACTGTCAAGGTAGCCGTGTACCTTTTCCCCTTTTCTGGGGTAAAGGTCAGCACCGCTTCCGTGCCTGCCGCCACGCCATCCAGCAACCACGCGTAAGTGGCTCCCTCCTGCACGTTCTTGACGCTCGGTTTTAGGTTGGCGGTACGCCCTGCCGCCACGAACATGCTCTCTTTCCCAAAGTCTATCGCGGGTACCAGGAATTCCACCACTTCCACCTGGAGCGTGTCGGCTGTAACGCCGTCTTCGTTTGTTGCCCGGCACACTACCTCGTAACGGCCCGGCTTCTCCCGCTTGAAAGTGTAAGTCGGTTCGGTGCCGACCACTTGCCCGTCTACCAACCACTCCCGCGTGTCGTCACCCGACACGAAAGCCTCGATGACGTATTCCTCGCCTTTCTCCACGCTTATCTCTTTCCCCGTCACGAGAAACTGCACGATTGGCGGCAGCAACGCCAGGAAACGCACCTCGATATTCTCCTCCGCCGAGCCCCCCGCGTTCTCCACCTTGAACAGGAAGGTGAGTTCACAAGCCTCCTCCCGGGTCAGCGTGTAGATACTGTCCGTCCCGACAATTCCCCCGTCCAGTATCCACGTGTAGGTTGCCCCTTCCGTGTTCTTCACGACGGGATGCAGCGTCAACGGTTGTCCTACCTTCCCCATGTAAGGCTCCGTCTCGCTTTGACTCCCGCTACTGACAATCTCCGGGGCGGGGAGTTTTCCCGTCTCGTCATCATCCGAGCATGACGTAAAAATTCCCATGGCAAAACACCATGTCACTAAAAACAATAATCTAAAAATCGGTTTCATCGCGTTTTATTTATACTGTAAATTAATCTCTTCCCATCCAGTAGAGATAGTATTCACGCGAATAAATGGAAGTGCTTGTATATCAAATATAAAACCACCGCTTTACATGCAACCACGACCTGAACCCCGCAGGCGCGAACCTTCTCTCGATCAAAGCAGGTCTTCTGACTTATCCCGATTATCGCGCCTTCCCAGTACTTGTTTTACCAGTGGCAAACGTGCGATAAACTTCTCCTCTCGCGAGGGGGGAAATACAGCAACGGGTTCTGTTCCGGATTCTCACCGGATTCCCTTTTAATCACAGACAGACCGTACACGGTCTTGTTTTAGAACTTTGATAAGACAAAAATAAGGATTATTTTTTAATATTTCTCTCACTATTGTCCACAAAAATAATATTCGTTAAAAATAAAGTTGAGCCTAAGCGGTTTTTGTAGAGGATAAAACGAGTTTTTTGAAGTAATTTTCGTGCGGGGAAGAAAGTATAAAAGTTTCCTTAAAAAAACGTCCTAATAACCACCATGTTAGATAACAAAAGAAGGGCTATAACGATTCGTGTTTTATTCATAGGTGCAAATGTAATACCAATTTTTCGACCGTGCCCAAAGACGCCTTGATTTACCTTATAAAATATAACATTAAACAAGTTTAAAGTATGAATATCACATTATAATCATACTTAAAACCTAAATAATATCAAATTAATACACTATTTTAAATATTAAAATACAGGGTACAAGTATTCGTTTATATCTTTGTCAGAGTATAATTGAAATATCATATTAAAATATGAAACAAGCACGATTTGAATTTGAAGAATTGCCTCACGAAACCCTCTCGCGGTTCGGACTCACACGGGAAATGATAGAAGATCTCCCCACGCGCATCCTGGAGGAAATCGGCCACGGCGGGCACTCGCCTGTACTTCCCATCAAGGTAAACGACGAGAACGGGAACACGGTCACCGACCGTAGCCGGTTCGCTTTCGTCCGCAAGGAGAACGGGGAAGTCGATGTCGTGTTCTACCCGGTGTTGAAAAAATCCCCGTTGGAAAAGTACAGCGAGGAACAGCAAAAACATCTTCGATCCGGTAAAGTCATCCTTGCTGACACGGTAACGGAAAACGGGCGAAAGACAAAGGCTTTCGTGCAGATCGACACCAAGACCAACCAGGTCATGTCCGTCTCCACGCGGGTCATCGCCCAAAACTTACAGGTGCTTGCAGAAGAGTTGAAACTCGGCAATACCGAAATCAAGGTAATGCAACAAGGCGAACCTCTGACCTTCGTGATGGAAGACGAGCCAGTCACGGTCGGTATTGACCTGAACGAAAAGAACGGCATCCGCTTCTGCCAAGGTGACAGTCTGAAATGGAACGAGCGTACCAAAAGAGAATGGGACAAATACACATTCGGATGTTATGGCTGCTGGGTCATGGACGATGACGGGAGTCTTGGCTATGTGCCCGAAGAACAGTACACCGAAGAACTCTGGGACGAACAGAAGAAGAGTGCTCAACGCAATATAGGTACAGGTATTTACAAATAACCAATCTTGAACTATGGAACAGAACACCTATTACCCCGAAGAAGTTCTCATCGAGAAGATGGAGAGTGGAGAATACGGTTGGCTGGATTATGTCAATCACTTCTCACGCGAATGGCAAGACGAGTTGATCGAATACTGCAAGGCACGCTCGTTGGAAATCAACGATGCCGCTGCCGAGCAATTCGTCCATTACAAAAGCGAACAATTAGAAGCCGCCATGGAAAACGGTGAAGCATGAGTACTATGGCAATAAGAACCCATACAAATCCAAGGATAGCGGACTTGCAACCCGAAATGCGTGACCTATTGACGCGCAACGGTATGCAAGCCCACATCGTGCCTGCCGGAGAGGATTACCAGCTGGTAGTACAAGGGCACGACTCTCCATTGATACGATACCCCATCAGCAAGCAGCAATTTTTGGCTCTTACCGACTGGGGGACAAACCATGCCAACAAAAAAGCTTACAACACCTTCACGGAGATAGTCAAGAATGACTTTGATCTGCCTCGCAACTTTGTCCATGCCCGCAACGCCAACGGAAGGGTGGCCATGGGGCTGCACGGGTACCGCATCGGGATCGGAGAATATGGCAGGATTGGCAGATACGGGATGTCACCTCCTTTCCTGGGATGGACACCCCGGCAGCAGGAAGGCTACCACCTCCGCAGAGTGGGTGGCCAACTTTTCTATGCAGGAACGCCCTTGGTGACAGAACGCCCTAACGGGCGTATGAAAGCCGGAGAACTCCAATCGGGCGGTTACGGTTTCTATTATAAAGGCCATCCTCAACAGCAACAAACGCGACCCATCCAGCAAGATGTGTTGCAAGAGCTGCAAGATATCATCACCCCGATAGTTGGCAAGCCCAGAAGCGAAGAGCCTGCAAAGCCCTACAAGGAGCTGATTACCTCCCCGGTCTATTTCTCCAACGAGAAATGGCAGGAATGCCTGTCTTCACACGGCATCCTTATAGACAAGGAAGAGAAGACCCTGACCGTACAGTCAGAAAAAATCAACATCGATATGGTCTATGACCTGACAGACACGGAATTGTCCGTGCTGACCTCCAATTCCATAGAAGACCACCCGATAGAGAGACGATTGGAGATTCTAAATGACGTCATCCGAAATGACTATTCCGATAAAATCACGTTGGAATCGCTGAACAGCAAGGAACGCACCAGTATAGCCCCGTACCCGGAAGTGGAAGCGATTGTCGTGCAACCGGTAGAAACAGGGGGTAAATACAAGATGACCGCCATCATCAATGGAGAATCCATCACTCATGAAGTCAGCCAGAAGCAGCATGACAAGTTCCTGGCAGTTGATGATTACCACCGCGAGAAACTCTTCTCCAAGATATTCAACGAGGTGGATATGAAAACACGTCCAGAGACGAGCAGCGGGTTGGGCACGAAGATTTTCACCGCGTTTGCAGCAGGTGCAGGCGTGCAACCCGGTATCACCCACGGGCTTCACCATCCTTGCCCGGAGTTTTACGAAGAACATACCGGTCACGCGCCACGACCTTACTTCAAGCCCGGGGTGGATTCACCGATGGATGTGGCCGCAAGGAATTTTGAAGCACGGATGAACCGTGAGGTCGCTGAGATGCGCAGAGGATTTTAGCGTTATGCAACAAAAAACGGAGAACAGCATATTGATATGGCAAATGGAAAACTGACATACGATGACTTCTTGCAACGGCTGGACATTCAGGATATACTGATGGACGCGGGCTATCACTTGAACAAACGTGACGGCTCGCGTTACCCGTCCTATACCCGCACGGACGACAATGGCACACGCATCCGGGGTGACAAGTTCATCGTCACGCCGAACGGCAAATGCTGTTTCCAGCCTCCACGGCAAAAGCTCTATAATATCATATCCTTTATCAAGGCATTCCCGGAGAAGTTCGCGGAGTATCGAAGCGATGTCTCTCCCGATAGGTTGGTCAACCTTGTCTGCAACAGGTTGCTGAACCAGCCCATCAATGACAGACCTTTGCGCGTCATCCAACCTAGACGGGAGAACACCCCGTTCAGGTTGGATGATTACGACATCCACCGTTTTGACGTGAAAGACAGGGAGACCCACAAGCGTTTTTATCCCTATTTCAAGAACCGTGGCATCGATATCTTCACACAACGGGCTTTTGCCGACCATTTCTTCCTGGCGACCAAACACCGGACAGACGGATTGGCGTATGCCAACCTTGCCTTCCCGCTGGTACTGCCCAAAGAGCCGGGCAAGATTGTAGGCCTGGAGGAACGCGGTCGTCCAAGGATGGACGGTAGCGGAAGCTATAAAGGTAAAGCCGAGGGCAGCAACAGCAGCGAGGGCTTGTGGATGGCCAATTTCAGCGGCGAGCCTTTGCAAAAAGTGGGTGGTGTCGCGTGGTTTGAAAGTGCTTACGATGCAATGGCTTTCTACCAGATACACGGGAATGGCTTTCGGGACAACCCTGCCCTCTCCAAGAAAAGCGTGTTCGTCTCCACGGGTGGCACTCCCACCGATATGCAGGTTCGTGGAATGCTTTCCGTCACGCCGGGCATCAATCATTATTTGTGCTTTGACAACGACCATGCCGGACGTGAGTTCGTGAAGAAGTTCCAAACTATAGCGGAATCCATGCACGTCGATGCAGACCATGTAAAAGTATTTCCATTGATGCCCTGCTACAAGGACTGGAACGATGCCTTGCTTGGCAAAACAAGCGAGGAATACCTTGACAGTATCAAGGAAGCGATTATCCCTTTGGGCGCGCCACTCGGTACCGTCGACAAGGATAAAGAACACCAACAACACAATATACACAGGTAACAGCCATGCAACAACCGGTATACAGAGAGACTTCGCCACGATCGCAAACGGCACGATTCTTCATTGATGAACAGCCCTTGCTGTTGTATTGTCCCGTGGGACTGGTCTATGGTGAAATGGAGAACCTTTGCCCTTATCGCCACTTTCTTTGCCGTTCTCCTTTCCCTCGTTTTGATCTACCAGCTTATCTACCTGAAACGCGTACGCGATCATGTCGGGAGCGAGCAACTGGCTGCCAGGCATGGCGTGTTCCAACGCCGTGCCGGTTACATCGAATTGTGCCGTGTGGTGGATTTTCTCGAACAAAGCCTGTTACAACAGTTCTCGGGCTAAAGACGGTCACCAGTACAGTCTATGGATGGAACCACGCTCAAGTTGGAATTGATAGGTTTACACGAACGAATCAATATCGTGGATATTACCAGAGAGCGTGTAGAATATAACAAACAAAGAAAAGGCATCTATGAAATTGTTAACAAGAGAGAACAGCCCACGAGCCCGCTTGAGGGGATGTCGAGCGCGGAGGCAATCGCGCTTCGCGAAATCACCAATCATTAAAATAGCGGTACTCCTATTCAGCATAGTCTTGCCTGTCACGGCAAAGGCACAGGTTGTCACTACCAATCCATTGGAATATGTAGCGTTGGCAGAGGGTAATGAATTGATTCTCGACAAAATCAAAGACCAGATTGACGGTCAGAAAAAAACTGCCCTTTTACAGAACACCATCGCGGCAGAGTTCGAGCAGATGCGCCAGTGGGAGAAAAAATACAACCGTTACCTTAAAACGGCGAGCGGTTTCGCGTCCTCGCTGAAAGCCTGTTCTCACCTGTACAATGACGGGGTGAAAATCTTTATCTCGTTATGCCGGTTGAAGAAAGCCGTCAGAGACAACCCGCAAGGCATCGTTGCCTCGATGAGCCTGAACAACCTCTATATCGAGACGGCAATCGAACTGGTAACGGTATTCTCCTTGCTTCGCGATGCCGTGGCAAAGGGTGGTAAGGAGAACATGCTCACGGGAGCGGAACGAAGCCAGACCCTATGGGCCTTGAACGACCAACTGTCAGCATTCCAAAAGAAGCTCAACTTGCTTTACTTGAGCATTCGTACCTACACGATGACGGATGTATGGAACAACATGACGGCAGGTATGCTGGACAGGAACAATGGAGAGGTGGCACGAATGGCAATGAACAGGTGGCGCAGGGCGGCAACGGTAAGATAAAATAGATGGGAAAATGAGACGGGTAATCTTTATCATAATCACACTGCTGTGCATGGGCGTGAAAGTCCACGCGCAGGTAGACCCTACTCTTGCCGGAATGGTTCTTGCATATACCGAAAAGGCAAAAAAAACCTTGAAGAACCAGGAAAAGGTCATGCTCCTGCAAACCACCGGTCATATCTGGACGAAAGAAGAGATAGAAGTCATCACCGATTTGCAAAGGGAGTTCAACGACTACCTGAGTTCGTTCCGTTCTGTTGTCAGCTATGCAGCTCAGGTATACGGTTTCTACCACGAGATATCCCATCTCACGGAAAACATGGGAGAGTTCACCGGGCAACTCAGGAAAAGTCCGACCAACACCGTGGCAGTAGCACTCTCCACGAACCGGAACAAGATATACCGGGAACTGATGTACAACTCCGTGGAGATTGTTAATGACATACGCACGGTCTGCCTGTCTGACAACAAGATGACGGAGAAAGAACGGATGGAAATCGTGTTCGGCATCCGGCCGAAACTCAAACTGATGAACAAGAAACTGCAACGGTTGTTGATCGCGGTAAAGTATACATCCATGGGTGATGTTTGGGCAGAAATCGGCGAACAGGAAGTAGCCAAAGCCAACAAAGCGGAGATAGCCAGGTCTGCCATGAAACGGTGGAAACGAAGCGGAAAGGCCGGTGTTTTTTAACATAACGAGAATGTAAAAATTAAAAGATATGGGATTCTGGAGTATATTATTAAAGACAGGCGGCAAAGCCGCAGGCGGAGCCGTATTGCATCCATCACAGACCTTGCGAGGGGCAGGAACCGCGTTAAAGACGGCAACCGTGGGAGCCGCGGCAGGATATGTTGGCTGGGAGAAACTGACCACCGACAAGAGCGTGGTGCGCATCGTGAGCGATGCCG
>ERZ1673736.1744-NODE-1744-length-26911-cov-5.738196_pt1 | contig 26911 bp, 28 predicted proteins | sample MGYA00580212_ERZ1673736 | MGnify/ENA primary metagenome ERZ1673736 (study PRJEB41218, sample SAMN15661752) | gut metagenome | host: Homo sapiens | place: Canada: London | collected 2015-08-20/2019-03-30 | study: EMG produced TPA metagenomics assembly of...
GTGACCCTCTGCTTGTAAGGCAGATGCTCTCCCAGCTGAGCTATGCTCCCACAACCGGAAAATTTCGCTTGAGTTGTTCGTGTCCTCATCAGCGACAGGTATTATAATACACTATCCGGTTTAAAAAGTCAACACCTTTTTGAAATTTTTTTAAAATAATTATTCAGTCATTGTTCAGCAAACTGTTATTTGGCTTTCGACCTTTCTTTTCTTTCCTTTATAAAGTCCTCTATTTCCTTGGCTGTAAACAAATATTTCTTGTTGCAGTAATGGCATACAGCCTCAACATTTCCTGTACTGTTAATCATACCTCTCAGCTGGTCATCAGGAATAGAAGCAAAGCTCTGCTCTACCCTTTGTCTGCTGCAGGTGCAATAGTAATGCACAGGCATTTCGTCAAGCACCTCAAGCTCAAAGCCCTCCAGTGCGGCCCTGCACATATCCAGCGGTGCCATACCCTTTGCCATCATAGTTGTAACAGACTCCAGCTTTTTTATGTTTGCCTCCAGCTTGTCACAAATGTCCTGTGTAGCACCGGGCAAAAGCTGAATAAGTATTCCTCCCGCAAGCAGCAAAGCACCGTCCTGCTTATCCAGCAGTACACCCAAAGCACACACTGTAGGTATTTGCTCGCTGTTTGCATAATACGAGGTTATATCCTCTGCTATTTCGCCGCTTACAAGCTCTATAACGCCTGTGTAAGGCTCGCCTGTGCCGTAGTCACGCACTACATACAAGGTACCGTTGCTGCCTACAGCCTTGCCTACATTAATGTGACCGTTTTCGTAATGCTCGGTTTCGCAGTTTGGGTTACCGACAAAGCCCCTTACATTTCCGTCACTTGTAGCAGACGCAACCATTACTCCCAAAGGGCCGTCGCCCTTAATTCTTACGGTAAGTGCGGCACGACGCTGTTTTAGCTGTGCACCCATAAGCGACGCACCTGTAAGCAGTCTGCCAAGTGCGGCTGTAGCTACAGGAGACAGTCTATGCACCTGCTGTGCCGTTGCAACAATATTTGTACTGCTTATGGCACTTGCCATTATACTGCCGTCACTTGTTATACATCTAATAATTTTATCCATTGCTATTTTCCTTTTCTATAATTATACTCAGTCTTAAAAAATTAATTACAGCTTTTTTGCTATGTAAAAATTCCTCTGGGAGGTTTCCGACGGTTTATCAAACGACATTTCGCCAAATACATCTAAAAGCTTAAAGCCGGCCTTTTCAAGCATTTCGCATATTTCTGTATGAGTATATGCACGCTCCATAAAATTCTCGCTATAACGCCTGTAAATATCGCCGTCACGCTGAAAAAAGTCAAGGCTTATATCTACCGTTCTGTTGTCTTTACAAAGTGAATTTTGCCAAACACAGTAAACCTTGCTTGTGTCATACACAAAGGTATTGTTCCCCAAAACCTTTTGGTGCTTATAAAGAGTGTTCACATCAAATATAAACAACGCCTCCGGATTCATAAAAAACGACACCCTTGAAAAGGTTTTTTGAACATCGTCCTTATTAGTAATATGATTAATACTGTCAAGTGTGCATATGCAGGTATCTATAGTGCCGTAAAGGTCTATATTCTGCATTTTTTGCCTTAAAAAAAGCATACCGCTTATATCGTTGTCCAGTGCCTTTTCCTGAGCTACAGACAGCATTTCTGCAGAGGCGTCTATACCGTATATATCTACACCCTTTTTCTTCAGCCAAAGGGTAAGAGAGCCTGTTCCGCATGCCAAGTCCAGCGTAATGCCCATATTGTGATTATATTTTTCAGCCAGCTGTAAAATATATTCTCCGTAGCGTTCATAGTGAACATTATTTGTAAGATTATCGTAAAAATCCGCAAAGTATGAGTAGCTTAGCATTACTTTCCTTCCCCATTGTTTTTATCCATTCTTTCAAACACCATTTTGTAGCCGTCACAACCGTAGGTAAGAGAGCGGTTTACTCTGCTTATGGTAGCTGTGCTTGCACCTGTTTCCTCCACAATGGCATTGTACACCTTCTTTTGAGTAAGGCGTCTTGCAACAACCAAACGCTGTGACATTGCACGAAGCTCCGGCACAGTGCACAGGTCTTCAAAAAAGTTGTAGCATTCCTCGGTATTTTTCAGCTGTAAAATTGCTTCAAAGAGCATATCTGTATTTTTGTTTTTTAATTTAGAGTTCATTGCTTTTTCCCCTTATTAAAAATAAGCTGTAGGACATAACCCTACAGCTTGAATTTTATCACAAGTATTTATAATAGTAAAGCGTTTTCGCACATTAAACTGTTAAATTGTTAAAATAATTTAAATATAAATTAATCCTGTGTAGAATTAATAATCTGCTCTACGCCATCGTTCAGCCAGTCGCCCTCAAAGCCCTCTATGTTGCCGTTGTCAACACATTCTGCCAGCTTTGGCTCTATAGGCAGCTTACCCAAAACAGGTATGCCATAGCCCTTGGCAATTTCGTCTACCTTGCTTTTACCATAAATGTAGTGCTTCTTGCCACATTGGTCACACATAAAATAGCTGTTGTTTTCAACTATACCTAAAATAGGAATATTCATCATATTCGCCATTTTTACAGCCTTTTCAACTATCATTGCCACAAGCTCCTGCGGAGAAGTAACAATAACAATTCCGCTTAGAGGTATGCTCTGAAATACCGTAAGGGCAACATCACCTGTTCCCGGTGGCATATCAACAAACATATAGTCCTCGTTTTCCCAAATAACATCAGTCCAGAACTGTCTTACTGTACCTGTTATAACAGGGCCTCTCCATACTGTAGGCTCGGTTTCGTTTGGCAAAAACATATTGGTAGAGATAATATCTATGCCTGTTGAGGTTACAGCCGGTATAATTCCCTCTGCACAGCCCTTTGCACGCTCTGTTATGCCAAAGCTTTTTGGTATAGACGGCCCTGTAATGTCGGCGTCCAGCACAGCTACCCTGTAGCCCTGCCTGTTAAACAGCACAGCAAGCATAGCGGTAACCATACTTTTTCCCACGCCGCCTTTGCCGCTTATAACGCCTATAACCCTTTTAACCGAGCTGTGTTTATTAAGCCGGGCATATTGGCTTTCAGGCTCCTGCCTGGAGCTGCACTCCTGTGAACAGCTGCCGCAGTTATGTGAACATTCTGACATAATACCCCTCCGATTACTTTTCTTCCTTTAGCGTTGCAACAAGACAGCACCAGCCGTTTTCCAACAGCTTTTCTTTTATTTCAAAGGTGTCGCCTATTGCATTTAGCACATCGTCTACTCTTGTATCTATTATTCCGCTCATAATATAAACCGAGTCATCATACATATAATTTTTTATATCCTTAGACAGCATAATAATTGCGTCAGCTACAATGTTTGCCGCAACAACATTATACTTGCCCTCCACCTTGTCGGTAAGGTTGCCTGCCAAAACAGTAAAGCGATCCTCTACACCGTTTAGCACAGCATTCTCTTTTGCTGTTTTAACCGCCATTTCGTCTATATCTACACCAACGGCACTTTTAGCACCCAACAGCAATGCCGCAACTGACAGAATACCGCTGCCGCAGCCTACATCAAGCATTTCTGTATCCGGTGTAGTGTACTTTTCAACAGCCTGCAGGCAAAGTCTGGTGGTTTCGTGGGTACCTGTACCAAAAGCAAGGCCCGGGTCAAGGTTAAGCACTACCCTGCCCTTAGGGTCGTACTTGTCACGCCAGGTAGGGCGAATAAGAATTTTTTCGCCTACCTCTATAGGGTTAAAATACTGCTTCCAATTATTGAGCCAATCCTGCTCCTGACAGCCTGTAGTATTAATTTCAAAAGGAATGTGTGCCTCTGTATAGCGTTCCTTTAAGAAGGCAACAGCCTCCACCGGGTTATCCTCCGGACTTATATAAATATGCACCACTCCCTTTGACCTGTCTTTACCGAGCAAATCCTCGTCAATAAGGTCAATATGAGCAATCTGCTGTACCTCGTCCTCCAGCATTGAATAGTCTTCAATGTAAATTCCGTAAGGAACAACCATTTGTGCAATATCTCCTGCCTCGTCAACTCTTTCAACAGGAACCGTAATACTTACCTCTGTCCATTCCACAGTAACACACCCTTACTTTTTATTATCGTCACCAAACATTGTTTTAAGCTTGTCAAAAAAGCCCTTTCTTTTCCCATAATTTTTCTCGGTGGCAGTACCGTCAAACTCCTTAAGCAGTTCTTTCTGTCTAGGCGTTAAATGCTTAGGAACCTCAATAACAACCTTTACATACTGGTCTCCTCGTCTGCTGCTGCCCAGGTGGGTAACGCCCTTGCCCTTTAGCTTGAAAATATCATTAGGCTGTGTGCCCTCGTGAATATCGTAGGATACCTTGCCGTCAAGAGTAGGCACTGTAACCTCGCCGCCAAGTGCGGCCTGAGAAAATGTAATAGGCATTTCACACCAAACATCATCGCCACGACGTTCAAAAATAGGGTGCGGCCTTACCTCTACCCTAACTCTTAAATCACCGTAAGGGCCGTTGTTGTCACCGGCATTGCCGTGTCCCGACACCTGCAGTATCTCACCGTTAATGCCTGCCGGAATGTCAATGTCTACCTTACGCTTTGTACGCACCTTGCCGGTACCACGGCAGGCAGCACACGGAGTTTCAATAGTTTTACCCTTACCGCCGCAGGCGTCGCACACTCTTGAGGTTCTTACAACGCCAAAAGGTGTACGCTGTGTTACCTGTACCTGTCCTGTACCGTTACAAACGTGGCAAACCTTTGGTGCTGTACCCTTTGCCGCACCCGAACCGTGGCACTCGTTGCAAATGCTGTAATTAGTGAACGGAACTGTTTTTTTGCAGCCCTTAGCCGCTTCTTCAAAAGAAACAAAAATAGTTGTTTCTATGTTACTGCCCTTTCGTGGTGCGTTAGGGTTTGCTCTTCTGCCACCGCCGCCAAAGCCGCCGAAAAAGCTGTTGAATATGTCGCCTAAATCTATATCCTGACCAAACGGGCTTCCGCCTGCTGCACCCGCACCGTAGCTAGGGTCAACGCCTGCGTGTCCAAACTGGTCATACCTTGCTCTTTTTTCTTTATCAGAAAGCACCTCATATGCTTCGTTTACTTCCTTGAACTTAGCCTCTGCCTCTTTATCTCCGGGATTTAAGTCCGGGTGATATTTTTTTGCAAGCTGTCTAAAAGCCTTTTTTATTTCGTCGTCGGACGCACCCTTTTGCAGTCCCATAACTTCATAATAATCTCGCTTATCAGCCAAGCTAATGCCTCCTGTCAGTATAAATTTGTGCCCTGTGCGATAGTCGCCGACACCCCAAGGGTAAGCCACAGCTTACCGTAAAAATCCTTTAAATTCAGTAAACAGGGCAGAATAACCCTCCTGCCCTGTTCCGTTCAAAAAGCTACCGGTATATTATACTACATACTTCCGCTAAAATCTATTATTTTTCTTACAAATTAATCTGCATCCTTAAAGTCAGCGTCATACACATTGCCGTCATTGCCGCCGTTACCGCCGTTGTTCTGCTGAGCATTGTCTGTAGGGTTGCCGCCCATATTGCCCATATCAGGAGCACCTGCACCCTGTGGGTTAGCCTGCTGGTACAGCTTAGCGGAAACTTCATAAACTGTCTTCTGCATATCCTCTGTAGCAGCCTTAATAGCATCTGTGTTATTCTGCTCTATAGCAGCCTTTGCGGCACTTACCTTTGTGTTGATAGCGTTTTTATCCTCTTCGCTTATCTTGTCGCCGCTGTCCTTTACAAGCTTTTCAGCCTGGTAGCATAGGTTTTCAGCCTCGTTCTTAGCGTCTACCTCTTCACGACGCTTCTTATCCTCTGCTGCATACTGCTCTGCGTCCTTAACGGCCTTTTCAATATCCTCCTTAGACATATTTGTGCTAGAGGAAATTGTAATCTTCTGCTCCTTGCCTGTGCCAAGGTCTTTAGCAGATACATTTACGATACCGTTTGCATCAATATCAAATGTAACCTCAATTTGAGGCACACCTCTCATTGCAGGTGCAATGCCTGTCAAAGCAAACAAACCAAGCTGCTTGTTGTCACGGGCAAATTCACGCTCACCCTGTAGAACATTGATTTCAACCTGTGTTTGGTTGTCGGCAGCAGTTGAGAAAATCTGGCTCTTCTTTGTAGGAATTGTTGTGTTACGGTCAATAACCTTTGTCATAACGCCGCCCATTGTTTCAACGCCCAATGACAATGGTGTAACATCAAGAAGCAACAAACCGTCAACTTCGCCGCCAAGTACGCCGCCTTGAATAGCTGCGCCGATAGCAACACACTCATCCGGGTTAATGCCCTTAAACGGATCCTTGCCGATAAGCTTCTTAACAGCCTCCTGTACTGCAGGGATTCTTGAAGAACCACCAACCATAAGAACCTTGTTGATTTCGCTTATTGAAAGTCCGCTGTCGCTTAGTGCGCTTCTTACAGGACCCATTGTCTTTTCTACAAGGTCAGCTGTAAGCTCGTTGAACTTTGCTCTTGTAAGTGTAAGGTCAAGGTGCTTAGGGCCTGTAGCGTCTGCTGTAATGTAAGGCAGGTTAATTGCTGTAGAGGTTACGCCTGAAAGCTCAATCTTAGCTTTTTCTGCTGCTTCCTTTAGTCTTTGCATTGCCATTTTATCATTTGTTAGGTCAACGCCTGTTTCAGCCTTAAAGCTTTAAACCATCCAGTCAATAACTCTTTGGTCAAAGTCGTCGCCGCCCAAACGGTTGTTACCTGCTGTAGCAAGTACCTCTTGAACGCCGTCGCCGATTTCAATGATAGATACATCGAATGTACCGCCGCCCAGGTCGTATACCATTACCTTTTGGTCTGTTTCCTTATCAATACCGTATGAAAGAGCCGCAGCTGTAGGCTCGTTGATAATTCTCTTTACATCAAGTCCGGCAATTTTACCGGCATCCTTTGTAGCCTGACGCTGTGCGTCTGTAAAGTAAGCAGGTACTGTAATTACAGCCTGAGTAACTGTTTCGCCCAAATAAGCCTCGGCGTCTGCCTTTAGCTTAGAAAGAATCATTGCTGAAATTTCCTGTGGCGAATAGCTTTTTCCGTCTATATTTACCTTGTAGTCGGTACCCATTTCTCTTTTAATTGAAGAAACTGTTCTGTCAGGGTTTGTTACAGCCTGTCTTTTAGCTACCTGACCGATAAGTCTTTCACCTGTTTTTGAAAAAGCCACTACAGACGGAGTTGTTCTTGCGCCCTCTGCATTTGCAATTACTACAGGCTCGCCGCCTTCAATAACAGCTACACATGAATTTGTTGTACCTAAGTCAATACCGATTGTCTTTGCCATAATTAATTCCTCCAGTAAAATGTATTCTAATATTTTTATTTTAATTTATATGCAAAAGGTTTTAGTCGCAGTTAGCAACCTGAACCATTGCGTGTCTTATAATTTTATCGCCTGTTTTATATCCTGTTTGGAAAACCTGCGCTATGGTGTTCTCGCCCAAGGAATCGTCCTCTATCTTCATAACAGCGTTGTGAAGCTCAGGGTTAAATTCCTCGCCAACCTCACCAAAGGTTTCAACATTCAGCTTTTCAAGCGATGTTTTCAGCTGATTGCAGATAAGCTCCAAGCCCTTTTTATATTCCTCGGGAACATTATCAACGGACTTTAACGCCATTTCTATGCTGTCGCCTATAGGCAAAATTTCTTTAATTGCCTTTGCAGTGGCGTCGGCATAAATGTTTGTTTTTTCCTCCGTTGTTCTTCTGCGGTAGTTTTCATACTCGGCAGCTAAACGAAGGTAGGCGTCGTTTTTCGCCTTCAGCTCCTCCTCCAGCTTGCTTTGTGCCGACTCTTCTTTGGAGCTTTCCTTGCACTCTGCCTCATTTTCAGCCTTTTCGTCAGCCTTCTCGTCAGTTTTTACCTCCTCTGTCGGTTCAGACTGCTTCTTCTTTTCTTTTTCAGATGTTTTTTTATTTTCTTCCTTTTTCAAATCATTCACCCATCCTTTATATAAGTAAATAATATTTTTGATTTATTCCAAAAGCTCTGTAATGAGCTTTCCACACATTTGTGAAATGTAGCTTGCGTAAGCAACAGCCGCTGTGTACCTCATTCTTATCGGCCCTATAACCGCCAAAGCACCGGCCGGCTCATCCTCTACCTCATACCTCGAAACCACAATGCCTGTGGAGCGAATGTCGGGATTTTTCGATTCTGTACCGATGTAGGTGGAAATTCTTCTGTCATTTTGTCTGAACAAAAGTGCCTCCTGTGCCGGCATATCCTGTAAAAACCGATATATTCCTTCAAGCTCTCTTAACTGAAATTCACCGGTTTGCAGTAAATTTGACAAGCCGTAATTAACAATATTAATTACGGACGCCTCTTTTGAAGCCTCCATTATTGTCAGCAGCGCTTGAGGCATCAGGATAAGAACATCTCCCATTGCAGCCGCCACTGTTTGTACAAACGCCGGCGTAACCGAGCTTAAACGCACGCCGCTTAGCATTTCGTTCAGTGCTCTTTCAAACACCTGCAAAACATCGTCTGTAACATTGTAGTCACACCTAAACAGCCCGTTTTTTATCATACCCTTTGAAGTAATCATAATCATCATTGCGGTATGCCGGCTTATTTGGATTATCCTTATGCGGTCTACCGTGGTGTTTTCGGTTGGCGGTGTAGTGCTTAGTGCCGCACAGCCTGTAAGCTGTGAAAGAATTTCTGCTCCCTTGTTCAATATATGCTCAGGGTCGTCTGCTGCGGCGGAAAGAACATCGTCAATAGCTCTGCGTTCTCTGCCGCCAAGCTCTATAGGCTCAATTAAATGGTCGAGGTAATACCTGTAGCCCATTTGCGTTGGCACACGGCCCGCCGAGGTATGCGGCTGTACTAAATATCCCATATCTGACAAGCTGGCCATTTCATTACGGACTGTTGCAGAAGAAACAGAAAAATCAAGATAATCCAGCAAGCCCTTTGAGCCCATAGGCTCTCCGGTAGCTATATACTGTTTAATAATAGCATTTAGGATTTTACTTTTTCTTGCAGGCAGCTCCATAAGTACCACCTCTTGCCTATTTATTTTAGCACTCTTAAAGGCGGAGTGCTAATGTAACTATAATGTACCACCAATTACCTTATTTGTCAAGGAAACTATTGTAAACTAATTGTTAATAACCGACTTTTTAATTGTAAATTATAAAACATCCGCTATAATCTGTGCTGTAAACCGACCGAACAGCAAGCAACGCCCGCAACATATATAAAAGCTGAATTTTTGTAAAAATAAATTATTGACTATATACAAATTTTTATTTATACTAATTCTATAAATAATTAAAAGGGGGATTTTACCGTGTGGATAGCAATTTTAGCAGGTGTAGTATGTTTGGTAATTGCGATAGTTTTATTTACCCCTGTATTTCGTCATGCACTTCTGTTTAGACCTGTTGCCCTGTTTTTTATTTTCGAGGGTATATGGATTATGGGCAACTACTTGGCAAAGGAGCTATGGCCGGGCAACGATGCAATGCAGTGGGTGCACTATGTGGGCATAATAGTTTTTGCCGGATATTTGCTTATTTGCCTGCTTTTTAGTATTCCCAAAAAAGACAAGAAAGCAAAGAGCAAAAGGTCAAAATCCGGAAAAAGAAATAAAATAAATTAAGCTTGGAGTTTATATGGGATATTTATTTACAGCAATGTTTTTTATTATAGGTATATACCTTATTTTTAACGCAATAAAGGAGTTCCGCTTTTTACTGCTGCCGGGCATATACTTTGTTGTATTGGGAATATGGTGGCTTATTGACGAGCTTACACCCGGTATTGACATAACAGGCGGCGTGTTTGCCTGGGGTATTCGTGGCGTTTCGCTTGTAGTGCTTATAATAACGGGTGCCATATACTACTTTAAATATTATAAGAACAGAAATTAACCCGCTTACAGTCTATTTTGGATTTTGGTATTTTATGCTGCTGTTTTTTTAAAGAATATTCATTTTGCCTTACAGCATACAAGTATTTCAAGAAATTTTACTTTAATTCTTAAAATAGCAAAAAAACTCTTGCAATTTTATTTACAAAATGTTAGAATAGGATGTACACATGAGAATGGGCAAAGGAGGTGGCACAAGATGCCAAACATTAAATCAGCTAAAAAAAGAGTAAAGGTTACAGCTACAAAGAACGCTAGAAATAAGGCTTTTAAGTCTGCTCTTAGAACAAGCGTTAAGAACGCTTATATTGCTATAGATACAAACGCTGCTGACAAGGCAGAGGCAGTAAAGCAGGCAGTTAAGAAGATTGACACTGCAGTTAGCAAGGGCATTCTTCACAAGAACACAGCTGCCAGAAGCAAGTCTTCACTGGCTCGCAAGCTGAACGCTTCAGCTTAATTTATAAGCAATTGAAGTAATTTAACAAGCAAAGCATTACAAGCAGAGCGTATGCCCTGCTTTTTTGTTATGCTTTTTTCTTATGCACAGCGTTCATTATTATATGCTGTTTCGGGCATAACAAACCTTTCCCCGCAAGGGCTTTGCTTTTACAGCACTGCCCTTGCGGGGAATTATAATTACATATAAAACTTACATTATTTTTGTTCTGTTTCACTTTCGGCTTCATCAAAAGTAAATACCTTTGTTGTTCTGCCGTATTTTCTAAAGCGTTCGTAGCGGTTGTTAAGCAGCTCCTCGTCAGACATAGCCAAATACTTTTCAAAGGTGTTTGCAATTAGATTTCGCAGGCTGTCAAACAGCGGACTTTCAACCGACCTTGGCTCTCTTATAATTCTTTCTATTACATCCATTGTAAACAGGTCGTTTGCCGTAAGCCTTAGACACTGGGCAGCGTCGGCTGTTTTAGCCGGATCCTTCCACAGTATGCTTGCACAGCCCTCGGCGGATATTACGGAATACACTGCGTTTTCAAGCATCCAAACCTCGTTTGCCACAGCCAGTGCCAAAGCGCCGCCGCTTCCGCCTTCACCTATTACTATTGAAAGCACAGGAGTTTTAAGAGTCATCATTTCCATCAGATTTTCTGCTATGGCCTGTCCTTGTCCTCTTTCCTCTGCACCGATTCCGCAAAAGGCTCCGCTTGTATCCACAAAGCACAGCACAGGGCGTCTAAACTTTTCTGCCTGCTTCATCAGCCTTAGTGCCTTTCGGTAGCCCTCGGGATGAGCAGAACCAAAGTTCTTTTCAAGTCTTTCCTTGGTATTTTTGCCCTTATCCAGTCCAATAACCGTTACAGGCATATTTCCTATAGTAGCAATGCCTGCTTTTACAGCCTTGTCGTCAGCATAGCATCTGTCGCCATGCAGCTCAAAGAAGCTGTCTCCAAACAAAGCCTGTATAAAGTCCGAGGCTGTAAGCCTGTCGGCAGAGCGGGCCGCCGTTACCTTATCAAATGCTCTCATCACTTTCAACCTCCTTTTCGGCAGGCTGCTCTTCTACGGCTGCCTTTTCTATGTTGTGCAGGGAAAGCAGCCTAGCAAGGGTATCCTTCATTTCGCGTCTGTCTACTACAGCGTCCACAAAGCCCTTGTCCCGTAGAAATTCTGCTGTTTGGAAGTCCTTTGGCAGCTTTTGACGAATGGTCTGCTCTATTACTCTTGGGCCTGCAAAGCCGATTAAAGCCCCCGGCTCCGAAAGGATAATGTCGCCCTCCATTGCAAAGCTTGCCGTAACGCCGCCTGTAGTAGGATCGGTAAGAACAGTAATATACAAAAGTCCTGCGTCGCTGTGCCTTTTAACCGCACCGCTGGTTTTTGCCATTTGCATAAGCGACAAAATACCCTCCTGCATTCTTGCACCGCCTGACAGTGTAAATGCAACAACCGGCATTCTGTTTTCTGTAGCATATTCAAAGGCTCTGGTAATTTTTTCGCCTGTTACCGTACCCATTGAGCCCATCATAAAGCTTGGATCCATAACAAAAATTACGGTTTTATAGCCGTTAATGGTGCAAACACCGGTTATAACAGACTCATTTTCGCCGCTTCTGTTTTTTGCGGCGGCAAGCTTACGGTTATAGTCCGGAAAGCCGATAATATTTTTAGAAACCATATCGCCGTCCGATTCAACAAAGCTGTCTTTGTCGCATATCATTTCCAAACGCTGTCTTGCGGTAATTCTGAAATGATGATTACACTGTGTACAAACTCTGCTGTTATCGTCTAAATCCGTTGCCAATATCATACGCTTGCACCTTGGGCATTTTACCCACAGTGCGTCGGGAACATACGGTTTAGAGTCTTCTGTTGATTTATCAGCCGGAATTTTTTCCAATTCATTTTTAGGCTTTAAAAATGTAAAGAAATCTCCATTAAACATAAGCAACATCCATTCTGTTTTTATAAAATCAATTATACCGTGCAAGCCAAGATGCCTGCCCATATAACTGTTATTTTCAAAATAAATAAAAGCACACAAGGGCTATGTGCCGTATAATATGCCTTTATTATGCACAGCGGCACAGTGCCTTAACGCAGCTAACCGAGAATACGGCAGCAGAGCCCTGCGTATTTACACCGCTTGTCTGCCATATTCCCGTAAGCCGAAGCCAAATTAAAGAATTTGGTTATTTTATATTTTTCTTTCTTTTTTCACGGTTTTCCATCAAATCAGTAGTATATGTACCGTCTACAAATTCCCTATCGGAAAGTATATCTATCTGTAAGTCTCTGTTGTGGTCAACGCCCAAAATATTCAGCTCGCTTAAAGCCATTTTCATTTTTCTTATAGCGTAATCCCTTGTTCTTGCCTGAACAATAAGCTTGCCTATCATTGAGTCATAGAACGGCGGAATAGAATAGTCCTGATAAATGGCTGTGTCAAAACGAACAGACGGCCCGCCCGGAATATGCAGTCTTGAAATTCTGCCGCAGGACGGTCTGAAATTTTCCTCCGGATTTTCAGCGTTTATACGGCACTCTATAGCGTGGCCGTGAATAAAAACTCTGTCCTGAGTTATTGTCAGCATTGCACCTGCCGCAATTCTTATTTGCCACTGTACCAGATCAAGACCTGTAACCATTTCGGTAACAGGATGCTCTACCTGCAAGCGGGTGTTCATTTCCATAAAATAGAAATTATTATCCTTGTCAAGCAAAAATTCAACAGTACCGGCATTTACATAGTTTACAGCCAAAGCCGCCTTTTTAGCCGCCTCCATCATAGCCTTACGCATATCGGGTGTAATGGCGGGCGACGGGCTTTCCTCTATAAGCTTTTGGTTCTTTCTTTGCACGGAGCATTCACGCTCGCCAAGGCATATAACATTGCCGTATTTGTCGGCAAGCAGCTGCATTTCAATATGCTTAACAGGCTTAAGGAATTTTTCCATATATACAGCACCGTCGCCAAAGGCAGCCTCGGCCTCGCTTGACGCCGAATTAAAGGCATTGTCAAATTCTTCTATAGAATTAACTAAGCGAATACCTCTTCCGCCGCCGCCTGAGCGTGCCTTAATAAGCAAAGGAAAACCGATTTTTTCTGCCTCTTTCCTTGCTTTTTCAAGAGACTCCACAACATCACAGCCCGGTGTAACAGGTACGCCGGCATTACGCATTGTCTTTCTTGCTGTATCCTTATCGCCAAGCAGAGAAATCATTTTCGCACTTGGCCCTATAAACTCTATATTACACTTTTCACACAAGGATACAAACTTTGCATTTTCAGACAAAAGTCCGTAACCGGGGTGAATTGCCTGTGCTCCTGTAGCAACAGCTACAGTTATAATTGCCGCCATATTTAGGTAGCTGTCTGCTACCTGGGGCCCGCCTAAGCAGTAGCTTTCGTCTGCAAGCTGTACATGCATAGCGTCCCTGTCTGCCTCTGAATATACAGCAACTGTAGAAATACCCATTTCCCTACAGGCTCTTATAATTCTTACGGCAATTTCTCCACGATTTGCTATCAAAATTTTTGAAAACAAACTGCACACTCCCAACCTATTGTAAATTTATTTTTCAGCAGCATTACTTTTCGTTTGGTACTACAGCCACAGTAAAATCTGCCTGTACGCACAGCTTGCCGTTTACATAGCCCTTTGCGTTAATAAAGTAAAATACGCCCTTACTTCTGGTAAGAGTACAGGTTGTTTCCAGTGTGTCCCCAGGCAAAACCTTATTTTTAAACTTAACATTGTCCATTTTTGAAAAATAAGGCGTAGAACCGGTGGCACTGTCTGAAATAAGCACACAGCTTGCCTGTGCCATCATTTCGCACAGTATAACGCCCGGAACAACAGGGTTGCCCGGAAAATGTCCCTTTAGGAAAAATTCGTCACCCTTTATGGTGTATTTTCCCTTTGAAGTAACATCGTCAATTTTTTCTGCTTCTTCTACAAGGAGCATATTGTCACGGTGTGGAATTATCTTTTTAATTTCTTCTTGATTCATAACCTTGCCCCCGCTTATTCAACTACAAACAACGGCTGTCCATACTCTACAATGTCGCCATTCTCTGCAAGAATTTCTTTTATTGTTCCGCTTTGTGTTGCGGTAACCTCGTTCATAAGCTTCATAGCCTCTATAATGCACACAACATCACCCTTGTTTACTACAGAACCAACCTTAACATATGGGTCAGCCTCAGGAGATGGTGCAGTGTAGAACACACCTACCATAGGGCAGTCGATAGTCTTGCCCTTTGGCTGTGCCTGCGGCTCAGCCGGAGCCGCCTGAACTTCTGCTGCCTGCGGAATTGCAGCTGTAGGAGCTACACTTCCTACTGTGCCTACAGGTACTGTAACATTTACAGCGTGAGAGTCGGCTTCTGTTGTTTTTTTCTTTAAGGTAAGCCTTTCGCCCTTTTGGTCTACAATTTCAAGATTAGTAAGGCCGGAATTATCAAGTGTAGCTATAAGCTCTTTTATTTCTTCAATACTATACATTTACTTAATATCCCTTTCTAATTGTTAGTGTTGTCTGCAATCAGTCAATTTTTCTAAATACAATAACAGCGTTGTGACCGCCAAAGCCCAGTGTTGATGATGCAGCTACATCTATATTTTCCTTTACGGCCTTGTTTGGAACATAGTTAAGGTCGCAAAGCTCGTCCGGCTCCTCCAGGTGAATTGTCGGAGGAACCACGCCGTTCTTTATTGCAAGAACAGAGGCTATAGCCTCAACTGCACCTGTAGCACCAAGCATATGACCTGTCATTGATTTTGTAGAGCTTACAAGAATGTCGTATGCTCTGTCACCCAAAACATTTTTAATAGCCTTTGTTTCGCCCTTATCATTTAAAGGTGTGCTTGTACCGTGTGCGTTTATGTAAAGCTTTTCGTCGTCCTTCAGACCTGCTTCTTCAAAGGCCAGCTTAAATGCTCTTGTACCGCCTGCAGTTTCAGGGTCCGGTGCAGTTACATGGTAAGCGTCGCAGGTGTTGCCGTAGCCCACAAACTCGGCGTAAATTTTTGCACCTCTTGCTTTTGCGTGCTCGTACTCTTCAAGAATGAGCATACCGGCACCCTCGCCCAAAACAAAGCCGTCACGGTTTTTGTCAAACGGAATTGAAGCTCTTTGCGGATCGTCACGAAGTGTAAGAGCCTTACAGTTTGCAAAGCCGGCAACTGTAAGAGGAGTAACTGCTGCCTCGCTGCCGCCTGCAATAATTGCGTCTGCCATACCGCTTTTAATAGCGTGGAAAGCCTCGCCAAGCTCGTGTGTGCCTGTGGAGCAGGCCGTAACTATAGGCACGCAAGCACCCTTTGCTTTAAACCTGATTGCAACCTGTCCGGCAGCAATGTTTGAAATCATCATAGGAATAAAGTGAGGTGACACCTTTCTTGAGCCGCCTGTATAAAAGGCAACGCTGTTGTCATAAAATGTCTGCATACCGCCAATGCCGGAGCCTACATACACACCAAAGCGTTCCTCATCTACCTTGCCCAAAATGCCGCTGTCATCTACTGCCTGCTGTGCAGCCGCAAGAGCATACTGTACAAACAGATCTGTTTTTCTTAAATCTCTTTTTTCCATATATTTCAGCGGGTCAAAATTCTTAACCTCGCCTGCAACCTTTGCCTTTGAATCGGTTGCGTCAAAGGATTTAATATGGTCTATACCGCATACGCCGTTTACCATATTGCTCCAAGTTGTTTCTACATCATTACCAAGTGGTGTTACACAGCCCAAACCTGTAACTACTACTCTTCTCATAGGAAAATCCCCCTTCCGAATAACCTGCCTTGCTTATATATTTATACAAAAATTAACCTTTAAGCCGTATTGACGCAAGCAGGCATTACATTGCCATACCGCCGTCTACTCTTATAACCTCGCCTGTAATATACGAAGCGTCGTCAGAGCAGAGGAAGGAAATTGCATTGGCAACATCCTCCGGCAAGCCACGCTTTTTCATTGGTATAGAAGCCTCGATAGCGTCCTTAACCTTGTCGCTTAGGGCGTTTGTCATATCTGTAATAATATAGCCCGGTGCAACTGCGTTAGCTGTAACGCCTCTGCCGGCAAGCTCCTTGGCAACAGACTTTGTTAAGCCGATAACGCCTGCCTTTGAAGCGGAGTAATTTGCCTGACCTGCATTGCCGTTAATACCTACTACAGAAGCAACATTTACAATTCTGCCTGCTCTCTTTTTCATAAAGTGAGTATATGTATGCTTAATCATATTAAATGTACCCTTTAGGTTTACATTTATAACGGCGTCAAAGTCAGCCTCTTCCATTTTAAGAACAAGCTTGTCCCTAACAATACCTGCATTATTTACAAGAATGTCAATACCGCCAAACTCCTCGATAATCTTTTCTACTGTTTCCTTTGACTCGTTAAAGTTTGAAACATCACAGTAATAAAGTCCGACCTTTACACCCAGAGCCTCAACCTCTTTTTTAGCGTTTTCGCCCTCTTCCTCTTTACCTACATAAAGAATAGCGATGTTTGCACCCTGAGAAGCCAATTTCTTTGCTACCGCCAAGCCGATGCCTCTTGAGGCACCTGTTACAACTGCTGTTTTATTTTCTAAGCTCATTTTATTTTCCTCCGATTATATGCTTAAAGCCTCAAGTGTTTCTTTGTTTTCCACATTAAACACCTTGACCTCTTTATTTATTTTCTTAATCAGGCCCGCCAAAGTTTTGCCAACGCCAACCTCAATAAATGTATCTACACCTAAATCAATAAGGTTTTCTACTGTCTTCTGCCATTGTACAGGGCTTTCTACCTGCCTTGTAATAAGCTCCTTGTAGTTGCCGCTGTATGGCTGTGCAGTAACATTGCTGTATATTTCAACAGTAGGGTCATTCAGCTGCTTGTCAGCCAAATACTCGCCCAGTCCCTTTGCTGCACTGCTCATAAAAGGAGAGTGGAACGCACCGCTTACAGCCAGCCTTACCGGCTTACCCTTTTCAGCCTTTACAGCCTCCATTAAAGCCTCTGCGTTTTCTTCTGTAGTTGCAACAACCGTTTGAATAGGGCTGTTGTAATTTACAGGATATGTTTTGTCAAACCTTGCGGCAATTTCCTCTACCTTTTCCGGAGTAAGCTTCAGCACTGCCACCATAGCTCCCTTGTTTTCCTGTGCCGCTTTATCCATAAGCTGTCCACGCTGACAAACGAGCTTAAAAGCGTCCTCGTAGCTTAGCACGCCGGCAAAGCCCAGTGCGGCAATTTCACCCAGTGAAAAGCCTGCCACATAGTCCGGCTTTATGCCCTTTTCTGCAACGGCAGCCGCTGCGGCAAGGTCGGCAGTAAATACACAGGGCTGTGTGTTTACTGTACGGCTAAGCTCCGCCTTGTCAGCCTCGAAGCACTGTGTCGATGTACCCTTGCGAATACTGTCTGCCATATCATATACTGCCTTGGCAGCCGGTGAACATTCATAAAGCTCCTTGCCCATACCTGTGTACTGAGCGCCCTGTCCTGAAAAAACAAATGCTATTTTACCCATTTATTTGCACCGCCTAACACCTGCTCTGTTTCTGCAAAGATTTCTTCTATAATTTCCTTTGCAGGCTGTTCCTTTTTAACCATACCTGCTATCTGTCCTGCAAGCACACAGCCGTGTGATGTGTCGCCCTCTCTTGCGGCTTTTCTCAGCACGCCTGTGCCCATTTTTTCAAGCTCCTCGTCAGAGAACTCGCTGCTGTTATACTCGCACTTTGTATATTCTCTTGTAAAGGCATTTTTAATTGAACGAACAGGGTGACCGAGTCTTTTGCCCGTAACCACAGTGTCAATGTCCTTTGCCTTTAAAACCTTTTTCTTGTATTCAGGGCTAATGGTACATTCCTGAGCAACCAAAAAGCGTGTTCCAAGCTGAACGCCCTGTGCGCCAAGCATAAATGCGGCAGCTACTCCTCTGCCGTCTGCAATGCCGCCGGCGGCAATAACAGGAATTGTAACAGCGTCGCATACCTGCGGCACAAGTGCCATTGTTGTAATGTCACCAACATGACCGCCGGATTCGCCGCCCTCTGCTATAACTGCAAAAGCGCCGTTTCTCTGTGCCATTTTAGCCAATGTAACAGACGGTGTTACAGGAATAACCTTAATGCCTGCCTCAAGCCACATTTCCATAAATCTTGCCGGATTACCTGCACCCGTAGTTACTACAGGAATCTTTTCTTCTGCTACAACCCTTGCTGTTTCTTCAACAAAAGGGCTCATAAGCATAATATTTACACCAAATGGCTTGTCCGTAAGCTCCTTGCACTTTTTAATTTCGGCTCTAAGCTGGTCGCCGTTAGAATTCATAGCGGCAATAATGCCAAGTCCGCCTGCATTGCTGACGCCTGCTGCCAAAGAGGCATCGGCTACCCAAGCCATACCGCCCTGAAAAATAGGGTATTTAATACCTAATTGTTCATTAATAGGAGTACTAATCATATATGTAGTTCCTTTCATTTTTCTATAATTTATTTTTACTGATAAATATACATAAATAATAGGGTGCCTGCATAAAATGCAATTAGTCCTTGTCCCAGGTAATTACACAGCTGCCTGTTGTAAGTCCTGAACCAAAGGCACAAAAGACTATATTGTCGCCCTTTTTAAACATATGCTTTTTTGCACATTCTGCAAGTGCTATAGCACAGCTGCCGCCGGAGGTGTTGCCGTATTCCGAAATTGTTCTTATGTACCTTTCACTTGGAATATTCAGCTTGTCTACGGCAGTTTCAATAATTCTTATATTAGCCTGGTGAGGTATTACCCAGTCAATATCCTCCTGTGTAAGACCTGCCTCTTTAATAGCCTTTTTTATTCCTCTAACCATTGAGGTTACAGCAAACTTATAAACCTCAGGCCCGTTCATATACAAATACGGGTGCTCTGACTCGTGATTATAGAACGGTGATGTGTTTTCGCCCCTTGGGCATTTTAAAACATCGGTATCGCCCTTGGCGTTGATTTCGATATATTTCAGTCCGTCACCCTTGCTTAATACAGCAGCTCCGCCGCCGTCACCAAACAGCACACAGGTAGCACGGTCTTTCCAGTTTATAATATTTGACAAATTATCAAGAGCAACTACAAGCACCTTGTCAACTCTGTTTCTTGCAAAAAAGCCGTCTGCAACATCCATTGCATATATAAAGCCCGAGCAAGCGGCATTTACATCAAAGGCCGGACAGCTTGCTCCTATTTCCTTCTGAATTACACAGGCCTGTGAAGGCGTAATATATTCACCCCTAAGTGTGGCACAAATAATAAGGTCAAGCTCGCTTGCAGCAACGCCTGCGTCCTCCAAGGCTTCATTAGCCGCTTTTACACACAGCTCCGTCATAGTTTCGTCCTTGCAAATATGTCGCCTTTTAATACCTGTTCTGGAAGAAATCCATTCATCGTTGGTTTCTACCATAGTAGAAAGCTCGTCATTTGTTAAAACATACTCAGGCACAGCCTTTCCCGTACCGATAATACTAAAGCTCATTTTATTATTTCCTTTCAGTTTATAAAGCTTACGCAGAATTTTTCAGCCCTGCTCTGTTAAAGGGACTTCTATTAATTTTACTCAGCAAAAAGCTGTTCATTCTCTCTACACAGCCCACCAAGGTACATTTTTCGTTTTCGTTCATATCACGCAGAATATCCTGCGCCATATTTTTTCTGAACCGTTTATGTATTCTGTCGGCGTGTCTTCCCTTTTCCGTTAAATTAACATATACCTGTCTGCCGTCTGTTTTGCTTTTATGACGGGCAACATAGCCTTTTTTTTCAAGCCTGTTTACCGCTATGGTAACTGACGACGGGGTTATCATAAGCTCTGCGGCAATGTCCCCCACCATTTTTCCGGTAACAGGACTTTTGTTAATAACCTCCAGCATAATAAGCTCACTCACAGACAAATTAAAACGCCTTGAGCTGTTAAACATATTTTGCTCAATGCGGTTAATCAATATGTAGCTGTCAGACAAAGCATCGTTAAATTTTTTGCAATAAAAATCCTCCATACTTCCTCCACTGTCTCCATAGTTTGTAAGCTGAATAATGTTGAATAATTTACATATACGCACAACAAGCCATTGTAAATTATTTTGATTACCTAATTAATTTTATTACTTGCAAATGCTTTTGTCAATATTTATTCAGCACAGTTCATTATAATTTAACTATTATATAATTATTACATAAAACGGCTGTGTAATTTGTTAAAATATGCAAGCTGTACTTTAACTGCACAAATCCTCTAAAAGCCTACGCAGCTGCTCCCTGTCATTTACCCTAATCCCCTTTTTCAGCTTGGCTCTGTCCTTCTCCGGCAGAGCCTTAACATAACGCTGCGTTACCCTTATGGGCTTACCGCTGTCGCTGTAGAATACCGCAACCACACCGTCGTATTCTCTGACAACATATGTGCGGTATTTTGTTGTCTGCTCTGCTGCGGGCTGTGTTGCATTCTCTGCCGACGCACTGTCGCTTTTTTCACAGCTGAAAAAGGTTGCGGCAACAGCGGCAAGCATAAATAAAATAAAAGCTATTGCTATAAATGCGTTTAATCTTCTGCTCAAAATAATCACCCTCGTTTTCTGTTTTACAAGAGTTATTATAACCACAGACTTTATTTTTATTATATATTAATGTTGGTAATTTCATTTTTACTTGAATTAACCTCTATGCACCTGCCAACAATATAAGAAAAACAGGCGGTAAATATTTTGCAGATAAAAGCCGGCGAAAAAAATCGGTCTTATATTTTATGGTTTTATTATAAAAAACGGCAGCTTAGCCACGCATTTTGCAAGATAATTATAAATTTACAAATTTTTTATTAATTCATTAAAAAAACATTCCTTTTTTTTAAGGTAAATGATATAATGGTAAAGGTTATATTCACATTTATACGCATAAATTGTCTAATCATATATACTACAACGGAGGTTTGATTTTTTATGGGCAAAATAACAAACCAATACAACAACCGGATTACTCCCGGAAGCGTAGCGGTGTCCGGTGCAAAAGGCTTTTTTGCCTTGCTGTGGAAGACTATTTCTACAGTATTAATGGTGTTGCTGATTTCCGGCAGTATTGTGGCTGTAGCAATGTGCATTTATTTGTACAGTCTGGCGTCACAGCCTACGGGAATAAACCTTGCCAGTGAAAAGCTGCAGCAAACATCGTTCCTTTATATTTACAATGACGACAACAAGCCTGTAGAATACCAGCGGCTGCACGGAAGCGAAAACAGAGTATGGGTTTCGCTTGATAAAATACCCAAAGCAATGGCTGACGCACAGATAGCTATTGAGGATAAGCGTTATTACGAGCATTCCGGCGTTGACTGGGTACGAACAGCCGGTGCTATAATAAACCTCGGCTCCGAATCAAGCTACGGTGGTTCAACAATAACCCAACAGCTTATAAAAAACATTACAGGCGACAACGAGGTTAGCATTACCCGTAAGCTTACAGAAATTTTTAAGGCACTGAACCTTGAAAAAGAGTACACAAAGGACGAAATTTTAGAAGCATACCTTAATATAGTAAACTACGGCAGTGGCTGCCAGGGTGTTCAGGCGGCTGCAAACCTTTACTTTGCTAAGGATATAAACGAGTGCAGCGTGGCCGAATGTGCCGCCATTGCAGGCATTACACAAAACCCTGCCGCTTATAACCCTTTGATTTACCCTGAGGATAACAAAGAACGGCGTGACACTGTAATTGAAGCAATGTATGACCAGGGCATGCTGACAAAGGACGAATATGACCAAGCTAAAAAAGAGTCCGAATCTCTGAAATTCGTAGGCTATGAAAACAATAAAAAAGAGCAGGAAAACGAAGCGAAAAAAGAAAAGTACGGCGACGACTATCTTTCAAACTGGTATGTTGAGGCCGCACTGAGAGACCTGCAGGACGAGCTTACAAAGGAGCTTAACATAAGCAGCGAAACAGCCTCAAACAAAATCTACTCCGGCGGTTTGAAAATATATCTTGCTATGGATTTGGAATTCCAGCAGTACTGTGAAAAATATATTCAGGATATGTCTACTCCTTATGATCCAAACTGTGAGCTGGCAGTAGTAATGACAGACCTGCAGGGCAGAGTTTTGGCAACAGTAGGTGGCAGAGAAAAGAAAAGCCAAATGCTGGTATGGGACAGAGCAAATGTTGCCGAATTACAGCCGGGTTCTTCTATTAAGCCTCTTATAGTTTATCCGTTGGCAATAGAAAAGAATAAGTATAACTACTCGTCAATGGTTAAAGACCAGCCTATCGATGATTGGCGCCAAGACAGCTACGGCAACTGGATATCAGGCCCTGACAATGTTTACGGCTCATATTTGGGTGAAATAACCTTGCCGGACGCTATAGAGCGTTCATCAAACGCAACGGCCGCACAAACAATGGAGCTTGTAGGCCCTAAAAATGCTTACAATCAGGCAATTAATAAAATGTACTTCCGTCATCTTTCAACAGAGGACGCAAACAACCTTGGTGCTTTGTCACTGGGCGGCTTAAACGGCGGTGTTACAGTAAGAGAAATGGCAACAGCCTACCAATATATGGGCAACGGCGGCAAGGTATACGACTCCTACACTTACTATTATGTAGAAGACGCATCCGGCAATGTTATTATTGACCACCGTGACCAAATTCCTATACAGGCCTATTCTTCACAAACAGCAACTATAATGAACAGAGAGCTGAACTACAATGTGGTTCATAACAATCCGGCTCATACAAGTGCGGGTGAAGCAAAGATTTACGGCTGGGATATTTTGGGCAAAACAGGTACAACCGACGGCGGTAAAGACCACTGGTTCTGCGGACTGTCACCATATGCTACCTGTGCGGTATGGACGGGCTACGACACGCCGTCGTCACTGTCACAGTCAAGCTTCTCGGTAGCCGTTAATATTTTCCACGACCTTATGGAAAAATATTTATCCGACAAAAAGTCAAAGGAATATACACTGGACGAAACTCTTGAAAAGCACGAATACTGTGCAAGCACAGGTCTGTTGGCAGGCTCCTACTGCTCAGCAACCTTTACAGGCTATTACAAGAAAAATCATGTTCCTGAGTATTGCTCGGGCTACCACACTAACTACAACTACAGCGGCTACAGCTCAGAAAGCTACAACAATTACTCAAACAGCTACAGTGATTATAACGATGATGATGATGACAGCAGCGACAGCTCGAGCAGTGACGATTCGTCAGACGACTATTCATCAGAGGATAATTCCAATGACTATACCTCAGACAGCGACACCTCGGGCGGCGACACCTCGGATGGTGACACCTCGGGCGGTGACACCTCCGGCGGCGATACCTCGGGTGGTGATACCTCGGGTGGCGACACCTCGGGTGGCGATACCTCCGGCGGCGACACCTCCGGCGGCGATACCTCCGGCGGCGATACTGCGGTAGTGGTACAATAAACGCATAAAGAGCTTGATAAAACTGATTACTTTTTACTTTGCAGCCGGCAATACGCATGGCTGCAAAGTTGACTTTATAATCGAAATAATTTATTATTAATATACTAATTTTAGAGAGGTGCAAAATGATACAGGTTGCAATACTAGGACACGGCGTAGTAGGCTCAGGTGTAGCTGAAATACTTTTGACTCACAAGGAAAGCCTACAAAAAAAGGTTCACGAGGAAATTAGCATTAAAAGAATTTTGGATTTAAGAGATTTTCCGGGACTTTCATACTCTGACAAGTTCACAAAGAACTTTGAGGATATTGTAAACGATGACGAAATTAAGGTTGTAGCAGAGGTTATGGGCGGAGTAAACCCTGCCTTTGACTTTGTAAAGCGTTGCTTAGAGGCTAACAAAAGCGTAGTAACCTCAAACAAAGAGCTTGTAGCAAAAAAGGGTGCTCAGCTGCTCGCCATAGCTAAAGAGCACAATGTAAACTTTTTATTTGAAGCAAGCGTAGGCGGCGGCATTCCTATTATAAGACCGCTTAACAACTGTCTTGTAGCAAATGATGTTGATGAAATAGCAGGTATTCTTAACGGCACAACAAACTTTATCCTGACAAAGATGATTACAGAGTCTATGTCCTTTAAGGACGCCTTAAAGCTGGCTCAGGAGCTTGGCTATGCAGAGCGTGACCCATCTGCCGATGTTGAAGGACACGACGCCTGCAGAAAAATATGCATACTTGCCTCACTTGCTTTTGGCAAGCATGTTTATCCGGATAACATACATACAGAGGGTATAACAAACATATCCCTTGAGGATGTTGCATATGCTAACCGTTGGGGCGGCGTTATTAAGCTTATTGGAGATGTTAAAAACACCGGCAACGGTATGCTTGACATTTTCGTAGCTCCTATGTTTATAAGCGAAGAAAGTCAGCTTTCCGGCATTGACGATGTTTTCAACGGTATTCTTGTTCGTGGTGACGCAACCGGCGATGTTGTATTCTACGGTAAGGGTGCCGGCAAGCTGCCTACAGCAAGTGCTGTAGTAGCCGACATTGTAGACTGCATTAAGCATATTAACGCAAGAAAATACCTGTTCTGGAGCGACTGCGACGGCAGCAATGTATTGCCGTATGACGAAAGCATAAGCGCTATGTATGTAAGGGCAAACGGCAGTATTAAAACCGCACAGTCTGTATTTAACAAAATCACACAGCTTCACCGTGAAAATGCTCCTGAAAATGAAATTGCGTTTACTACAGACAAAATGAAGATTAAGGACTTTAACGAAAAAATTAAAGAACTAAAGGAAAACGGTGTAGAGGTTCTTAACACTATTAGAATAGGTGATCTGTAATGATAAGAATTCAAATACCGGCAACAAGCGCTAACCTAGGCTCAGGCTTTGACAGTCTGGGCGTCGCTTTAACTATGTATAATCAGGTTTGGATGGAGGTTTCGGACGAAACCGTAATAACATCAAAGGATGATATAAAAATTCCTACCGATAAAAGCAACCTCATATACTGGTCTGCCGAGCACCTTTACAAGGAATGTGGCAAAACGCTGCCGGGACTAAAGATAATTCAGGAAAACAATATTCCTATGACAAGGGGCTTGGGCAGCAGCTCTGCCTGTATTGTAGCAGGCTTGGTAGGTGCAAACAGGTTTTTGGGAAACCCTCTTACAGACAAAGACCTTATAAATCTTGCGTCGCAAATTGAGGGGCATCCTGACAACACCACGCCGGCTATTATGGGCGGTTTGGTAACATCGGCAATAGACGGTGACAAGGTGTACAGCGTAAGCGTGCCTGTTGCAGGAAATATACGCTTTGGCGTGTTTATACCGCCTTTTGAGCTAAGCACAGAGTATGCCCGTGGCGTATTGCCCGACACCTACACAAAGGAGCAGGCTGTTTTTAACCTGTCACGCTCGTCGCTTATGACCTCCTCGCTGTTTTCGGGCAGCCTTGAAAACCTAAGAGTAGCCGTACAAGACCAGCTCCACCAGCCATACAGAAAGCACCTTATAAAGGGCATAGACACTGTATTTAGAATAAGCTATGAGCTTGGTTCATACGGAACATATATAAGCGGTGCAGGGCCTACAATAATAGCTATAATTGACGACAAGCACGCAAGCGACTTTTCCACGCACGCAATTACCTCTCTTGAGGATAAGGGCTTTACAGGATGGCAGTTTGTTATGCTAAGTGCTGACAGCGAAGGTGCCAAAATTATTCTTGACTAGCTGTTTACAATTTATTAATTTATGCATTGACTTTTATACGCTATCATATTAAAATTACTTATGGTGTTATCTGATTTTACCAGTTCAGATAGAATTTATAGATAAAGGAGCTACACAAATGAGCCTTATAGTACAAAAATTCGGTGGTAGTTCTGTTGCTAACGCTGAGCGTGTTAACAATGTTGCACGCATAGTAACAGACACTTACAAAAAAGGCAACAAGGTTGTAGTTGTTGTGTCTGCTCAGGGCGATACAACAGACGACTTAATTGAAAAGCAGATGGAGATTAACCCTAATGCCTCAAAAAGAGAAAGAGATATGCTGTTGGCAGCAGGCGAGCAGATTTCTATTTCACTACTTGCAATGGCTATTGAGAAAATCGGCTGCCCTGTTGTTTCCTTGCTTGGTTGGCAGGCAGGTTTTAAAACAACCTCTGCACATACCAACGCAAGAATTACACGTATTGACTGCGAAAGACTGAAAAATGAGCTTGACCACAACAACATTGTAGTTGTAGCCGGTTTTCAGGGCATAACACGCTACGGCGATGTTTCTACCCTAGGCAGAGGCGGCTCTGACACAAGCGCAGTTGCTCTTGCTTGTGCACTTCACGCTGATTTGTGCCAAATATACACTGATGTTGAAGGCGTATACACCGCCGACCCAAGAAAGGTTCCAAATGCTAAAAAGCTTTCCGAAATTTCTTATGATGAAATGCTTGAGCTGGCTACATTGGGTGCTCAGGTTCTTCACAACAGAAGTGTTGAGCTTGCAAAAAAATATAATCTTGAACTTGAGGTGCTATCAAGCTTGACTTGTGCACCGGGAAC
>ERZ1673736.1762-NODE-1762-length-26763-cov-5.203722_pt1 | contig 26763 bp, 25 predicted proteins | sample MGYA00580212_ERZ1673736 | MGnify/ENA primary metagenome ERZ1673736 (study PRJEB41218, sample SAMN15661752) | gut metagenome | host: Homo sapiens | place: Canada: London | collected 2015-08-20/2019-03-30 | study: EMG produced TPA metagenomics assembly of...
TTTCGATTTTGGGTACCGGGAATCAGCCAGCTTTATATTTAACGCCTGTAATTACTGTAATTTGCCTGATGATGCGGATGTCCGTCCCAAAGTTTCTCCGCTGTTTCCTGCCAGTTCTTTGCATATTCCGCACATTTACCACAAAGATGTTCTGCACTTTCCGGTGACTGCAGATCCGTAGAATGCGCGCCGGATTTCTTCACCATTTCCTGCAAAATCTGCGGATTCTCCAGCATCGGACAAGGCTGCAGATGATTACAGTTAAAAGGCTGCCTGTCTCTATATTCCATGAACAGCGGCTGCATCAATGCTTTCAGCAGAGATACCTGCCTGATATTTGCACCGGAATAATGAATAAATACACAAGGTTCCACATCACCATTTGGATTAATATGACAGTAATTCCGCCCACCTGCTATGCAGCCTCCGACAAATTCTCCGTCATTTTGAAAATCCATGGCGTAAATCGGTTTTCCGCCTTCCATCCCCCGGATTTCACGCACCCTGTGGTACATATACTCCCTCTGTTCTTTTGTAGGAAGCAATTCCACCGCCGCATCATTTCCTACCGGCATATAATGGAAATACCAGGTAAAACGGCACCCCTTCTCAATAATCAGATCCAGGAACTCATCGGACGTTACCGTCTCCACATTCTTACTGGTATAACAGATAGAGGTACCAAATATCTGTCCATTGGCCTTCAGCAAATCCATGGCTTTCATAACCTTATCGAACACTCCGCTGCCTCTTCTTAAATCATTTACCTCCTCAAATCCTTCCAGGCTGATAGAAAGAGATAAATTGCCCACTCTGCGCATTTCGTTACAGAATTCTTCGTCCACCAGTGTTCCGTTGGTAAACGCATGGAAAGCGCAATCGCTATGCTTTTCACACAATCTGATAATATCTTTCTTCCTTACCAGCGGTTCTCCTCCCGTATACATATAAAAATAAATTCCCAGTTCTTTTCCCTGCGTTATAATGCTGTCCATCTCTTCGTATGTAAGATTCAGCCGGTTACCGTATTCCGCCGCCCAGCATCCGGTGCAGTGAAGATTGCACGCACTGGTAGGATCCATCAAAATCAGCCACGGAATATTGCAATGATATTTTTCCCGCATTTCCCGGATCGTTTTCGTCCCATGGATAGCTGCTTCATAACCCAAGTTCAGCGCTGTCTGTTTTATCACATGGGGATCTACCTCATCCAGAATCCGATTCACATATTTCATCCATTTGCCATCCGGATTCTGAATCAGCTTCCTTGCCCCATCATACGCTTCTTTTGGAAATTGTTTTCCGACGTACTTTTCCGTCAAATCCACCATATCCAGAAATCCTTTTTCCCTGTCCTTATTCACATGGCGCAGTACCATGTCGATTGCCGTTCCGTATGTAGCCCTTGCTGCCTTATGTGTAAGTGTTCCCATTATTTTTTCCTCCTTTTATATCCCAAAATGAATGATAATATCAACTGCCGCCAGAAATAAAAGCGTTCCTCCTACCCAATAAGCTTTCTTATTATGCTGCAGTCCCAGTCTGTATCCAAAATACACTCCAAAAATCACCTGTATAACGGTTACCGGAAACATTAAAAGCTCTTCTGCTATAATCCGGGTATCCAGAATGCCAAGTCCCACGCCTGCCAACAGCGCATCAATACTTGTTACAACGGAAAGTCCCGCCGTTGCTTTCCAGTTGATGGTATCGCACCGCTTTTCCAGTACTGTCTCCTCCCTTATGCCTTTTACCAGCATATAAACGCCCAGTCCTGCAAATATCAGCACTGAAAACATTTCCCACCGGTCGGCATATCTTTCCAGCCGGCCGTTCCAAAGCGCCGGAACCAGAGCGATAAGATTACCCACTGCCATGGCAAAAAGCTGCATCCCGCCAAACAGCAGACACAGGCAGCACAGATTTTTTTTATTAATTTTGGAAAATCCGGCTCCCATATAAGCTGACACAACAAACACATCGATGGATAAACCAATCGCTACCAGAAGTACCTCCCACACATCCATATGTCCTCACCTGCCTTTATACAGTATTCTAATAATCAGGAAAAAAGAATGAAATCTACAATCAAATGATTTGGTTCAGAAAAAAAGACATTTTCAGAAATTTGTCATATTTTGACGACGTTTCAGAATAAAATGTAAAAATTACTTAATAACAAGACGCAGAGACGGGATCCCCGTCTCTGCTCTATCTCCTGCCGTTTCTTAGTGATGGAATAAACGAATCCCGGTAAACGCCATTACCATACCGTACTTATTACATGTAGCAATCACATTATCATCCCGCACAGAACCTCCCGGCTGGGCAATGAATTTCACACCACTCTTATGGGCGCGCTCAATATTATCGCCAAATGGGAAGAAAGCGTCCGAACCAAGCGCAACATTTTCCATCTTATCAAGCCATGCCCGCTTCTCCTCTCTGGTAAATACTTCCGGCTTTTCCTTAAATGTATTCGCCCACACATCGTCTCCCAGAACATCCATATATTCCTCTCCGATATAGAGATCGATAGCATTATCCCTGTCGGCACGTCCGATACCTTCTTTAAACTGAAGTCCCAGTACCTTCGGAGACTGTCTCAGCCACCAGTTATCCGCCTTCTGCCCTGCAAGCCTGGTACAATGGATTCTGGACTGCTGCCCGGCGCCGATTCCGATTGCCTGTCCGTCCTTCACATAGCACACAGAATTAGACTGTGTATATTTCAAAGTAATCATAGAAATGGCAAGGTCAATCTTCGCCTGCTCCGTCATATCCTTGTTCTCAGTCACAATATTATCAAAGAACTTCTCATCTATATTCAGTTCATTCCTTCCCTGCTGGAATGTAATTCCATACACTTCCTTGTGTTCCAGCGGGGCAGGCTGATACTCAGGGTCAATCTGAATGATATTATAATTTCCCTTCTTCTTCCCCTTCAATATCTCCAATGCTTCCGGCTCATATCCCGGTGCAATCACACCATCAGACACTTCTCTTTTAATCAGCTTTGCCGTATCTGCGTCACAGACATCAGACAGTGAGATAAAATCGCCAAAAGAAGACATTCTGTCTGCTCCTCTTGCCCTGGCATAAGCACATGCAAGGGGAGAAAGTTCTCCCAAGTCATCCACCCAGTAAATCTTCGCCAAGGTATCCGAAAGAGGAAGCCCTACTGCCGCGCCAGCCGGAGACACATGCTTAAAAGAAGTCGCTGCTGGAAGCCCGGTTGCTTTCTTAAGCTCACTTACCAGCTGCCATCCATTAAATGCATCCAGGAAATTAATATACCCGGGCCGTCCGTTCAGAACCTGAATCGGAAGCTCACTTCCATCTGCCATGTAGATTTTCGATGGTTTCTGATTCGGGTTACAGCCATATTTTAATTCTAATTCTTTCATCTTATTCGCTCCTTTGGATTTATTTATTCTTATTTATAATCTTAGACTCATACTTTCCGGTAGCAATATCAATATAACGCACGAACAGAGACACCTTATTTTCTTCATTCAGGCTGTTCCACAGCACGTCTGCAAAGGCTTCCATATCATCTGGTATGGCAATTAACTTAGGTTCTCCTTCAAAACTTGGAAGCGGATTCCCATCATGCATATAAGTATGGATAAAATGCCCCTCGCCGGCTGCTGCGTCCTCGTAAGCAAACGTATAGCGATTGCAGCTTGCCGGATTACCATGATTGCTCTTCAGGATAGACATTGCATAACTGTATTTCCCATTCTCCACATGCATAATACCGGAAATACGCGGCGTATAGTTCGGTCCATCCGGCTCAAACTCACGGCTTCTTAAGGACTGCTCGAATGTCATCTGCTTGTCCATTCCCTCATAAATTGTATCTGTCTGATCGCCATTCGTTACGATTGTTTTATTCCCAAGCACACGAACCGGAGCATAAATAATCAAACTTGGATCTGTAAGTTTCGACTCATCAAATGCCTGCGTCCGGATTCCTTCTCCATCCTCTACAAATATACGGTTACGGCTGTTCTCACTTCTTCCCATAATAAAATAGGCAGCGACCGCCTTCGTCCCATCCGCACTTCGGCCAATAATAATCCCTCTGCCCGGATACGAATTTTCCTGTAATTCCTTTTCAATCTTTAACATTTCCATGAATCCCTTCTCCTTTTTAGTCGTTCTCACTGGTTTCCCTACACTTCTATTATATAAAAAAGGTTCTCCTTTTTCTACCCCTAAAAATAAATGTACAGCAAAATCCCCGGAACCGTTTCGGCTCCGGGGATCTGCTACTTACGAAAGGGTTAAGCCGTACGGGGTTCCCCTTAAGGCTTCATTGTACTTCCTTTCTTATTCTATAATATTTTTCATACTTTTACAGGTATATATTTTTTAAAAAGGAGAAAATATTTTAGATTACTCTGGAAATATTTCTTCTGCAGATATGGCTACAGATTCCTTTTTCTGTATTCCAGCGGCAGCATCCCCGTCTTTTCTTTAAATACTTTGCTCATATATTTCGGATTTGCATACCCTGCCTGTTCGGCAATCTGATTTAATTTCAGGTCCGTCGAAAGCAAAAGCGCTTTCACTTTATCAATCCGGTAAGTACGAATAATCTCAGAAAATGTCGCACCCGTCTCCTTCCTGATCATGGTGCTCAGATATCCGTCGGATACTCCCAGCTTCCTTGCTGCTTCCTGAAGTGTAAGTCCCTGATTATAATATTCCGCAATCAGCCTTTTTGCCCTCTCGGCAAGAAGCCCCTTCTTCTCCTCCGCCACATACTCCCGGTCTGGCAATATCCTCTGGAAAAACTCCCGGAAAGCTCCCTTAATCTCATCCGCCGTAACCGCATTCTCTACCGACTGGAAGAGAATCTGAACCGGCTGTTTCTTCATATTCAATATCCCCTCTGTCTTTGCAGAGTTCAGTACAATATAGGAATATCTCAGGCAAGCCTCTTTCACTTCTCTGGGCTCACATCCCCGAATCGTACGTTCATCAAAGAACGCTTCGCAACATCTTGCAAATTCTTTCTCATCCCGGTTAAGAACCGCTGTCTTTACCCTGTTCTCCAGCTCTATTGGATAATGCAGAGGTCTGAGTTTCATCTTCTTCACCTGATCATATTCCAGAAACGTATTCCGCCCAATGGTGATATTATAATCCAGAATGCCATACACCCCGGCGCTTGCCTTCTGAAGTTCATCAATCCCCTCACAAAAGCGGAATGCAGCCACTGCCTTCTTCTTCGTCTGTGCCTCCAGCATAGGCACAATATTCCGACGAAGATAGCTGACTGTTTCCTCCATTGATTTCAAATGATACAAAACCGTCAGAACCAGCCGTTTATCCGGATAATTGAAAGTACAATTTCCAAACAGCCCGCTGTTTACTCCCAATCTTTTCAGCCCATCTTCCACAGCAGCCGCGTATTCCTTATAAGCGTCCCCAAGCCACACTACAAAAATCCCAAGTGTTTCCCGCACATCAAACCCTTCGTTCAACCGAAGAATTTCTTCCACATGTTCGTCGCACCCCGCCTGTCCGGCCAGCGCCGCTTCCAGGATTCTCTCCAGCGAATATCGTTCCTTCTCCATCTGCTTCTTTTTAAACCGCATCTCTGCCCGCTTTAACGCTCCGGATAATTCCGGCATCCGCACCGGCTTCAGCAGATAGTTCACTACGCCTAATTCCATGGCCGTACGCACCGAAGAAAATTCTGCATTCTCTGTCAGGATAAGTGCCTCGCAGGCATTTCCTTCCTTTCGCAGCCTTCCCAGCATCTCCAATCCCCGGCCGCCGGATAGATCCACATCAATTATCACCAGATCCGGCTGTTTCTTCCGTATCAGCTCCATTCCACTCTGCTCGTCTGTAACCGTGCCGATCAATTCATAATCCGGATTAATCATGTGCAACATCTCATCCATCCCCTGCTGGACTGATTCTTCATCCTCTGCAATCACAATCTTCATTTGTATCCTCCTGTCTGACTCAAGCTGTCTCTTTGTCAAAGCGGACAAGTCCGCCCTGAACTTCCTATATTAGAACATAGGAACGCGAGAACTTTCCTATGTTCTAACAAAGCACACAGCAGTCTTTGCCGTGTGCCCCATTGCATTCATTTTATCTAATTCTTTTCATGGACATATAACTTATCCTCGTCACGAATCAGAATTGTACCAACGCCTACTACGCTGAAGAACTCCAGAAGCAGCGCATGCTCAATTCTCCCATCCAGAATATGTACCCGGTTTACACCCTGCTCAACTGCCTGCAATCCACGTTCAATTCTGGAAATGACGCCTTCCGTCACCCATCCATCCTCCAAGAGCTTTCGAATCTCCGGTATCGTAAGCCTGCTATACACCTCTGTCCTATCCACATCCCTCCAGATTCCTCTGTGGGAAGACAGATACACCAATTTATCCGCCTGAAGCTTCACAGCAACTTCCAGCGCCGTATCTTTCGGGTCAATTACCACATCTTCATTATCGATATCATTCGGAACAATCACTGGGATATACCCATTATCTAACGTCATATGAAGCGTCTGGAGATCGACCCCGCAGATTCCAATGGCCTTCGTCCCACACAACTCCAGAAGCTTGGCAACCCTCTTATTCTCACGGAACTTATCTACTCCCATCGGAGTATCGTGAATAACAACCGGCTTCATTCCTACCGTCTTCAAAAGTGCAATATCCTGCATCAACTCCTGCTCCGCCACCGGACTTAAATATTTCCGGCAGCCATACTCGATTACAACTATCTTATGGTTAAAATCACGGATGTAAGGCAATGCGTCAATCAATATCCCCGCCTTATGCTCTGCCATCTCCAATAACCGTTCTTCCATTTTCTCCTCCCGCCTAAAACCTCCGGATAGCGTCTTCATCGCTGTCTCCGGTATTTTCTATGGATTTAATCACAACATAATATCCTGTATTTTCATTCACCTTCACATAGACTCTGTCATTCACCTTATGCCCGAGAACTGCCTTCCCCATGGGAGACTCTATACTAATCTTCCCATTCAGAGAGCTTCCCCTCACAGAAGTAACCAACTTAAAAACCTCCGTCTCATCTTCATCTTCAAAATAAACCTCTACCGTATTATTCATTCCGACTTCATCATCCGCTGACTTTTCTGACACAATCTGTGCTGTCTTCAGCATTCTCTCCAGATAACGGATCCGGCTCTCATTCTGGTTCTTGTCCTTCTTTGCTGCATGATATTCAAAATTTTCACTTAAGTCCCCATGCGCCCGTGCTTCTTTTACCGCTTCAATCGCTTCTTTTCTCACGACCAGCTTCCGGTACTCAATCTCTTCCTTTATTTTCTCAACATCATGCTCCGTCAACTGCTCCCGCATGAATCATCCCTTCCTTATACCTTCATTTATTTCCCATACTATATTACATCATCTTTCCACAACTTACAATCACTAAATCAAATCATATACTTTCACACCCGCATCCTGCATCACATTTATCACACGCCAGACATAACTATCCTTCCCTGCCTCCTTAAGATGCTGAATCTCTATCTCTGTCTCCGGCATCTCTGTCAGGCAATCATACAGGGCGTCCAGATTATTTCCATAATACTCCGGCAGGTTCAGTTCTGCTTTCAAGCAGGCATGGGCATCCTCCCTTGTCTCCATCCGTGCAGCATCTAATACATATCGCATCTTCCTATTCCTCTCCGTACAGCAGTTCAAAAGTTTCATAATGATCTTCCGTATAATAAATCAGTCCATCGCCGGAATATACAATCCTCTTCGCTCCCCGGTAACCTCCGTCCGTATCAATGTCACATTCATAGTACTTCCGGCCTGATGCCTCCGGAAGGATCCCTTCATAATTTCCAAAATAATCTCCGCCGATACTCTTGCCCGGCGCAACCTCGCCAAGATTTCCTTCCTTACTATCCCAGCCCATCGCTTTCGCTTCCTCTTTGGTAATGTAATTATCCGGCAAGCAGCCATAACGATTTAAATACGCAGCTACTTCATCCTTCGACGTATATTCGCCCGACTTCTCCACCTTCACTTCTGACACTCCGGCTCCGCCTGCATCGTCTGCAGTATCTAAAAAACCGGCACAACCTGTCAGCACATACAGTACCAGTGTCACAACCAGTAATAGAATCTTCCTAAATCTTTTCATAATAAATGCCTCACCTCTCCAAATTAATATTTGAAGCCTCTAATTAAATATCTCTCTCACAACAACATTAAGCTGTTCTTCAAGTTCTCTAACGCTGGCGTTGGAATTGCGTTTAAATTCGTCATGTATTTTTTTAGAATACTTAACAATTTCCATATGTATTTGATTATGCGAATCAAATTCCGGAATAGCCAAATATTTTAAAACGTCTACTCCACGGTTGGTAGATATAGCATAGCCATCAATTACTTTTACTATATCTTCAGCATTTATGATTCCGCAAACATAATATGCTTCCTCTGCATTTTCCAAACCAAGCATAAGAACTTTGGAATCCACAACTATTGTTTTATCCTCACTAAATAAATTTTCATCAGCATCCGGAACAGACTCTAAATAAGAACCAACCACTACTGCCGACATACTTCCCGTTTGTTCCTTCCACAAAACCTTATATGGAGCATATGTGTACTCTCCCACATTATCCAACCGATAATACGGCTGTGTATTCGCATTGAAGAACTTTCCGTTTTGTTTCCGGCTTGCTAAAAGCTCATCGTGATAATAGAATAGCCACTCGCTGGTTTTCGGAGCATTTTTTTCAAGTTCTTTAACCGGAACTCCATATTTATACGCAGCGGTATGCGGAACCAGCATATATTCGTTAGACTTGACTTGCCATTTTGCAATATTCCTTCCGCCAAGCATCGGATACACATAGGTTTCTTCAACCTTTTCTTTATGAATGCCTTTTTTAATAAAGTCCTTGCGCCTTTGCCTTTCTATACAATTTTCAATCAATAACAATCCGTCACGGCTTTTTATGGGCTTCTTCAATAGATATACCCCTTTTGCTCCCGCCGGTTCAATCCCTTTTCTTCCGCTATAAAATCTTTTTTTAGAAGAATCCAAAACTTTATTAGCAAAGTCCATATCCTCTAATGTAAGCCAGGAAGATTGCTTATCATTACCATCTACCGGTTGGGCAGATAAAACATGCGAAGTCAATTTTTTTTCAACATCTGCCCATTTTGCGTGAGAATCCAAGGAGGATTTTCTCCCCACTTGTTTCCAAACTCTATAGGTGTGCATAGGATATTTCATTTCTGTGCCTTTTGTAATTTTAATTGCAATCGTAGGAATCGTAAACAACTTAACATTTGAAAAATCATCTACCATACTTACAGCAAATGGAACATTTTGCCCAAAACGAGTAATCGAGAACTTTCGGAACCCCTCTCCGCCTTTTGTCGATTTCAGGAAGGACGCAGGGAGTAAAAATACCATGCTGCCATTGTTTTTAAGGTATTTATCAACAGCTACATAAGTTACAGCCATTCCAAAGTCATCGTGGGTTGTTTTTTTGTCATAAGCATTCTTCTCAAAAATGCCGTAACTTTTCCATATTTCTAATGTTCCTTCCCGGTAACTCTTACTCATTGATTTCCACGCAATCCACGGCGGATTTCCGACAACATAGTCAAACTTGTTCCCAATCAATATTGGTGCAAAACTGTTTCTCAAAATAATAGGCCAGAATGAATCATTTCCGGCACGATGTAATGTATAAAGCCGATTAAATAACTCTTCTACCACATCTTTATACCCGCTGTTGACATAACGATTTTCGGCTTTATTCCAAAAATCATCAAAATCGCATTTGTCATCAATACAATTACTTAACACCTTTAAAAACTCACTTGCTTTTGCATAGTCATCAAACTTGGGAATTTGAAATTTACCAATGGAAGTATTTATTGACAATGTTAATTTACTTTCTTCGGTATAAACCACCGGAGCAAGAATAGAATCGGCAATGTAAATCGGAATATTAACAGGGTCTGCGAAATCATCAAACACAGAATCTTCGCAGGACGAAAACAAAGCAAGAATATAATTTGCTTTAGCAGATACAACTGAAATAGGATTGATGTCAAATCCGATTATGTTGTGGGTGATTTTATCTATGTCGTCTCTTGACAACTTTCCGCCAGCTTGATTTACAATTCTTTTAATAGAGTGAGTCAAAAAAGTTCCTGAGCCGGCAGTCGGATCAATTAAAGTTTTCTTGATGTCGCCATGATATCCAACCATATCTAAAGCGTGTTCAACAATCCAATCAGGAGAAAAGTATTCTCCCATCAAGTGTCTCATTTCCGCAGGAATAAGTTCCATGTACACTTCCTGCAGAATATCTTGTATTTCTTCAGGCTTCAGGATATATGTACTCAAGTCAAACTGATTTACAACTTCCAGTATTTCATTGATTACTTTGGTGTCAAAATTATTTTCCGAACAAGTATAGGTAAACCATTCCATAAAGTGAGATTCAAAGAAATTACTCACCAATGATTCGTACTTATTTAGTTCACCGTCAAACAATTTATCAATTTGCGGCTTTGTAAGCGTTTCAACCTTAAAGGTTGGACTAACAAGCTGAGCTAAGAATGAATATATAAGCAGCTTCAAAAACATATTAAAAAATGTTTGAAGCGCAAATAAATATACTTTACTGTCAATTATAACCTCATCACCGAAACCATAAATTTCTTTTATCACTGATGAAACTTCGGTGAAAGAAGTTGCCTCATCGTCTTCTCCGTACATTGTGCCAAATACCCTATCCCACTCTTTATACAAAGTACGTACACGATTGCTGCCATTTAAATCATTAAGATTAAAATATAACTCATCATAAATTATCTTAATATTTTTTTGAACAAAAGAACTTTTGGGATTAATAATAGAAATGAGATTCTTCTTATTCAGTGCGATTTTATCCTGCTGCTTCAAAAGGAACGCCAATTTCTTAAGTCCTGATGAAAAGTCTTTAACTTCATAAACAAAGGTAATTGACAAATCATATTTGATGTTTATTTTCAGTTTGCTTGTGTTTACGGGACTGCCAACCGGAGAAGGTACAAATCGGGCAAAAATAAAATTATTTCCATCAAACCCGACGCCAATACCGTTTAACAATTTCACCGTTATAACGTCGCTTGAATCTGTCTCATAAATGCCTGCATTGCCGATAATGTAATCATATAAACCATGATCGTTTGCATCTCTGCCATAAAGAGCTTCTTTCACGCCATTTTTCGTTTTGAAATATTTTAATTTCTTTAATTCAAAAGATATATTCTGAAATGTGGCATCCGTTCTGCCTCCGGCAAGAAGTGTATCTTCACTTCTATATTGATTTGCACGGGCAGGATTTAATTCCTTTAATAAAGGCTCAACAATATCTGCGTGAAAATGTATTTTCACATCCTCTTCTGTTCTAAATGTATGATTTTTAAAGGCTTTTTCTAAATTAATCAGTTCCATGCTATACCTCCAATTTTAAAGTATTATACCGCATCAGAACTTATTGGTCAATTGATCAAAATAAAAAGGAAATCATCGTCAGCACTGCCATTTTTACAATTGCCTTCCTCTTGCTTTTCTATTCTTTTTCATGTATAATAGCAAAACCATTATTTTCTGGAACTCAAGAAGAAACTCACCTAAAGGAGCTGACTATGAAAAAATTACGCCTCTTAAAATCCATACTGATCCGAACACACACAACACAGATACTTCTTTCTTATCTGTTGTTTCTCCTGGCGGACGCTCTGGTCATCCAACTGGCCGACCCTCACATCAATACATACCGGGATGCCTTGTGGTACTGTTATGCTGTGGTTTCTACTGCCGGATTTGGAGATATCGTCGTCACAACACTGATCGCAAAAACCGCTTCTGTACTACTGACAATCTATTCTTTAATCGTAATCGCGCTTGTAACTGGTGTCATCGTTAATTACTATAACCAGCTCATACAGATCCAGCAAAAGGAAACGCTTGCAGCATTTGTCGATAAATTGCAACGGCTTCCAGAGCTTTCTCAAGAAGAGCTCACGATCATGTCCGAGCGTGCGAAGTTGTTTTTAGACGAAAAAAACAACTCTATTTTTAAAAAAACGAAAAAAAATCAGGGACACGAAAATGAAAAATCGGATTAATCTGGGAATCTTTTGTTGTCTGCCGGCTGCATCTGCCTCTTTCGGCTGCAATATTTCAAAATCTCCGTAAGATAATGCCCAATGAATACGAACAGTCCCATAACCGCTGCATAATCCAACAGGAAGAAAATCAACGGCTCTTCAAAATTGAAGAATACAAACTGTATTCTCAGAAGCATATAGCTCCCTATTTCCCGTTTTACAAAGGCGAACACACCATACCCGGCAATCGCCAATGACAGGATACGCAGTATCCATGTACGGACAGCAGATGGTTTCTTTACCGCTTTTTTCGCCATTCCTATCATCATGCTCCAATGCAGACCCAGATGTAAGGACAACAGAACAAAGCCCCAATAAGATGCAAGCATGTGCAGGCTTCTTCCAAAAGAACGTCCACCGCTGATCGGCAGAAAAGAAAGAGCATGGCGGGAAAGAATGGCTCCGCTGACCATGGAACCAATCATGGAGACCAGCGCAAAAATTACCAATATAGTCTGCCAGATTCTCAGCGGCGTATATTTCCCTTTGAGTGAATTTCGACTCCATTTCCAGTTTAAGATATGGTGAACGATAAAAAGAATGAAAATTCCAATCCCGATCCACTCATGAGCCGCCTGTCCAACCAGCTCATAGGGCATAAGCAGCAGCAGAGCAATCGTCATGCCGATATCCACACATATCTTCGCAATCATTTTGGGTTTCATTTAAACTGCCTCCTTAATAACCAAGTCCGTTCAGCCATTCGGCAACATCCTCTGATGCTTCCGCTACATCTCTCTCGCTGACCGTAAATCCATCTTCAACCACTGTTGCGTCCAGCTCCAACTCCTTGATTGTATCAATGGTTCCGGAGAAACGGCTCCCGTTGTGGACATTAAACGGAATGATCGTCTTGCCGGAGAAGTCATATTCATCAAAAAAGCTGTAAAGCGCCTGGGGCATGTCGTACCACCAAGTAGGGAAGCCGACAAAGATCGTACCATACTGATCCAAGTCCTCAATATGGCTGGTTAATTCCGGACGTGCGTTTTCGTCCTGTTCTTCTGCCGCATAGTCAATCAATTCCCCACCGTCTGACGGATAAACTACAGCGGTCTGAATGGAAAACAGGTCTCCGTCTGTATTCTCCTGAATCATATCCGCCACTGCACGGAGCCGCCCAACCGCAGTTCCACCTATCGTGGTATAGCTTGCTGAGGAAACCGCGTCCACACCGCTGTTCTCCGCAGCGGTAAAATAGGCAATCAGAATCTTGCCGCTCTCCTGCTTTTCTTCCGTTTGTGCGTTCTTTGTATCATCTGCCCGGTCACATGCCGCAAGCGTTACAATCATAGTAACTACCAGAAGACAGGACAGGATACGAGCTATAAGTTCACGTTTCATCATGAGTGTTTACCTCCAGAATATTTTTCAGGTTATTCCTGTATCCTTATTATAAAAAAATCGAGACCTCGTCAGAAGTCTCGATTTGTTGTTCAGTTGATACCTAAAGGTTATATCTAATGGTGAGTGACTGCTTTACCAGTTTTTCTTTTCCTTGCTGCTGTCATGCTGTTTCTTCCGCTCTTCCACCATCTTTACGAACCACTCTACCATGTTCGGGTCATAGTGAGAGAAGAAGGCGCTGGTTTTCGTATCCAGCCCAGCGATGGCGCTCATATCCTCATCGGTAAGCGTGAAGTCAAAGACATCCAAATTCTGAATCATTCTTTCCTTATGAGTTGACTTCGGAAGCACGATCACACCTCTCTGAATATTCCAGCGGAGCATCACCTGCGCAGTGGTCTTACCATATTTTTCGCCAATCTGCTTTAATGCCTCGTTGTCAAAAAGACCTCCACGGCCCTCTCCAAAGGGCGCCCATGCTTCGTGAGCAACATGATATTTGCTCATCCACTCATAATCTTCTGTGCGCTGGTTCAGCACATGCGTCTCAATCTGATTGACCATCGGCGGGATTCTCGTAAAGGAAGCAAGATCCACCAGCCTATCCGGATAGAAGTTAGATACGCCGATGGCACGCAGCTTTCCTTCGTCATACAAATCCTCCAACGCCCGGTATGCGCCATAGTAATCGTTGAAAGGCTGATGGAGCAGCATCAGGTCCAGATAGTCTGTCTGGAGCTTCCGCAAGGATTCTTCTACGGATTTTCTGGTTTCCTCATATCCGTAATGCTCCACCCATACCTTAGAGGTCAGGAAAATCTCCTCTCTCGGAATACCGCTCTTTTTCATGGCAGAGCCTACTTCCTCCTCGTTGAAGTAAGACTGTGCGGTATCAATGCTGCGATATCCTACCTCCAGGGCATCCAATACGCACCGTTCACATTCGTCCTTCGTTACCTGATAAACGCCGTATCCGAGAATCGGCATTTTTACTCCGTTTGATAAGGTTACATATTCCATCGTGATTCCTCCATTCTATTTTTGCTCGTCTACAGGCGGCACCATTGTGACATATCTTTCCAGCAGTTCCGGAGTACTGGTATAATACCGTTTGTCTTTATTGAGTGCTGCGATCTCCGCCATTTCCTCGTCACTCAGGCTGAAATCAAACAGGTTAAAGTTTGCATGGATATGATCCGGATTCTTGGAACCGGGAATGACCACGTTTCCGGCCTGAATGTGCCAGCGCAGGATAATCTGGACATTGCTCTTTCCATATTTCTCCGCCAGTCTGGAAAATACTGGCTCCTGAATCAGCACCTTGTCCCCATGTCCCAGTGGATACCATGCCTGAATGACCATATTTTCTTTTGCCAGGAATTCTTTCAGCTTCTGCTCCTGAGAATACGGATGTACCTCCGTCTGCAAAATAGCAGGTTTCATTTCGCAGATGTCCAGAATCTCCTGAATCTGAGTGGCTGTGAAGTTGGACAGACCGATGGCCCGTACTTTGCCCTCCTTGTATGCCCGCTCCATCAGGCGGTATCCGGCGATATAGTTTCCGGCAGGCTGATGGATCAACAGCAAATCGATGTAATCGGTATCCAACCGCTTCAGTGTCTTTTCCACTGCATCCGTCTGCTCATAAAAGGATGGCCACAGCTTGGTTTCCAGGAAGATTTCCTTGCGGGGGACGCCGGACTTCTTAATCGCACGGCCCACCGCTTTTTCATTCACATAGGCATTTCCACACCGTTATTCAATTTGATATATTTCTGATTGTTCATGTCTGACATCTCCTTTACGTTTTGTTTACATCTCTATTATAAATCCATACACACACCAGCAGAAGTTCCTATTTGTTTTTCAGTGTACACCTTTAGGTTATAGCCGCAGATGCTTGCCTCAACCAGCCTATTTTGCATTCTTTGCCAAATAGTTCAAATGCAGCCCTCCGCTGCCGAGCCGCTCCACAGTTCTCAATTCAAATTCCACAGACTCTCCTGCGCTTAATGCCGGAATCCGGGTAAATACGGAAGCTGTACCACTGCTCCCATCCGTCACAGGGGACAGCACAAGGCTCAGTTCATCCACCATTCCAGCTTGCAGGAACGTCCAGTCCGCCGCGCCGCCTCCGCAGATCAGCAGCTTTTCCATGTGAAACAGCCGATGCAGCTTCTCCATCGCTATTTCGCAGTTCAGTTCTGTTTTTCCTGCAAGAATGTAAGATACACCGCGTGCTCTCAGATAAGCACGGTAGGCTACAGGAGCATTTTCGGTCAAAATTTCAATGACATGGGCTTCGGCACGTCCCTTATTGGAAAACCGTCCGGATTCCCAGCCAAGTTCGCCTTTCGTATCCAGAGCAACAAAATAGGGTTTCGCTTTATCTCCGGCGACGAAATCTCCCTCCGGAACATGGGCATCTTCTTCTAAAACCGGCTCCCGGAAATTCAAAAATTCCTTTACGGTCGTTGTTCCATACAGCCATGCGTCCGCATTCATCTCTGTGCGGATTTTTCCATATTCCCCTCCAAGCGACCTTGTTGTTTCTGTCGCCATAAAGGGGCCATTGATCTTCCCGTCCAGGGAGCTTAAAATGTGGCAAATTACATAGGGTCTGTTCATACAGTTTTTCCTCCCTTACTCAATTCTCGGTTTGTAAGTCTTCTCCATGTTACGGCATACATGCCGATGGTAACAGGCAGCATCAATGTCTCAATGATCAACTGTGTCCAGATCATTCCATACAAGCCTACGCTCCAGTTCATAAGAAGAAGACAGGGGATATTCAAAAGCCCCTGACGGCACACCGTCATAAATGTAGCCTGCGATCCTTTTCCCATCGCCTGCATGGTATAGATAATCAAAGCATTTACCGCTGTCAGCGGCACAGCCAAACACGCGATTCTGAGAAAAGAAGCTCCCAGGACGCTTGTTTGCGCTTCCTGAATAAACGCCTGCATAATCCATGGAGCGAAGCTGAAGAAACAGACAACAAAGCAGGCGGCAATCGCCATCGCTGTCTTCCATGAGAAAACGGAGATCTGCCGCATTCTTTTATAATTTTTTGCAGCGTAATTATAACCCACCAAAGGCATAAATCCCTGACAAAGGCCCATACAGATTCCCAGTGGGAACAGATCAATCCTCTTAACGATTCCATAAGCAGCCACCGGAATATCTCCGTATCCGGATGCCAGTTTTACAATAACCATGTTAGAGGCATTCGCCAGTACCGTCATCATTGCAGAAGCAATTCCCACCGAAAATATCGGCCTGGCAAATTTTATGGAGACATTGTGAATGGACAGCGATAACATCGTTTTCCCTTGCAATCTGTAAAAAATCACTAAGAAGAACAACACAGAGGCAAGGTTGGAGCAGGCCGTTGCGATAGCACTTCCTACAAAACCCATCCCTGCAACGAACATCAAAAGCGGGTCCAGTATGAGATTCAAAATCCCGCCAAACATCATACCAGCGCTGGCGTGCTTTGCATGCCCCTCGCTTCGGAGCAGATGAGCCAGCGTCATGCTCAGCATGGTAGGAATTCCTCCAATTACCACAACCCACAGCAGATAGGTTTGGGCATAGGCAAAGTTCTCATCGCTTGCGCCCAAAAAACGCAGCAGCGGTGCACGGAAGCACAATGTCAGCATGGAAAAGAGGAAAGTCATCCCCATGCCGCCGTAAAGACTGAACGCTGCAACCTGTTTCACTTCCCTGTGCTGTCCGGAACCAAGCTGGCGCGAAATCAGGCTGCTCCCGCCGATTCCAAACAGATTCCCCAGCGCAGTCAGAAGATTGAACCAGGGCGATACCAATGTGACGCCTGCCACCATATATGGATTGCCAAACTGTCCAATGAAAAAGGTATCTGCCAGATTATAAATAATGCTGACCACCTGACTGATAATAGAGGGAATTGCTAATGCCGCCACCGCCTTATGAGCCGGCACAGTTTCAAATAATTCCTTTTCTGATACTTCATCCACCCTTCAATCACTTCTTTCTTATATGCTAAATCTCCTGCACCCGTGAAATATCCGGCATTTCTTATGCTCCGGCTGCCCAGCGGACAATTTCTTTTGCCCGATCCAGATAATCTTCCCGGTCACGAGCCGTTTCATTTCCTCCGGTTCCGAGCCGGTGCAGGTCAGGAAGATGCCAACCCAGCAACCATGGCGGTGTCCGGCCTCCACTGTCTGCCGAATCATGCGAAGCACTGCCGGATGATGAGGGTCATAGAAAGCGTCCAGCTTCGGGTTCTGACGGTCAATCGCCAACGTATACTGCGTGAGATCATTGGTACCCAGTGAGAAAAAGTCAACCTCCTGGGCCAATTCTTCCGCCATCATTACAGCAACTCCTTTGCGTCCCGAACCTCCCGGACGGAAATAATCATAGGAAACATGACGGCCACGGTGCCATAAGCGCTGGCCCGAAGAATGGCCCGCAGCTGCTGCTTAAATATTTCCTTCCGAGTCAGACAAATGCGAATCGCCCGGTAGCCCAGCGCGGGATTTTCCTCTTTGTCCAGATTAAAATATTCCACTTGTTTGTCAGCGCCGATATCCAACGTCCGAATGATGACCTTCTTCCCAGCCATTGTTTCCGCCACACGCTTGTAGATTGCAAACTGCTGGTCCTCACTGGGAAAATCCTGAGCGTCCAAATAGATAAACTCACTGCGGAACAGACCGATGCCTCCGGCGTCATTTTGAAGTACCGCGCCAATGTCACCTACATTACCAATATTGGCGTAAACATTTACTTCCCGGCCATCCAGCGTCACATTGGGCTTTTTCTTTAGTCCCTGTAGCAGCGCCTCCTGTTTTAAGTCATTGTTTTGTTTCTGCTCCATAGTGGAAAGCAATTCTGCAGCGGGATCGATATAGACGCAATGGTTATAGCCGTCCAGTACAGCAGGTTTGCCGTCCCAGCTCTCGTCAAAGTCCACTCCGATCAAAGCAGGAATGTTCATCGTCCGAGCCAAAATAGCGGTGTGGCTGTTGACGGAACCATGCCGTGTAATGAATCCGAGGAGCTTGCTCTTATCCAGTTGGACCGTTTCGCTTGGGGTCAGGTCATCTGCCACCAGAATGGCTGGCGTATCATCCGAAAATCCGCCATCTTCCTGCCCGGACAGGATATTGACCACCCGATTGGAAATATCTTTCACATCAGCAGCTCTTGCCTGCATATAAGTGTCATCCATGGCGGCAAAGGCTGCTGCAAAATTTTCTCCTGTTGTGCTTACGGCATGTTCCGCAGATGCCAGCTGTGTTTCGATGATGCCTTTGACCGCTTCCAGATAATCTTCATCGTCCAGCATCATCTGGTGAATCTCGAAAATGGCTGCATGATCCTCGCCCACTTCATTCAGGGCCTTTTCATAGAGCATGCCAAGCTGCTCCTGTGCTTTTTTCCGTGCTGCGTCAAAGCGCTCCCATTCTTCTGCAGGAGTCAGCGAAGAAGAAACTACAGTCTGCCGCGCAGCTTTGTGATAAATCCGCAAAGGGCCGATTGCAATTCCGTTTAGAATCGATTTTCCGGTTGCAACTTGCATGGAATATTCCTCCTTTCAGAATCACAGATTCTCCTGAAAGAACTGCTCCATAGACTTCAGACTGGCATCCTCATTGCCGCCCTCCACGGTGATGGTCACTGTGTCACCGCCCTTAATGCCCAATCCCATCAAAGCCATAGGGTTCGCTACCGTCATAGCTTTCAGGAATGTAGACATTGTAATGGATATCGCCCTCACTGACGGAATGGAACACATTGTCGATAACAAAGCCCCGGTATTCTTCAGTCCCTTCTGTAACAGAGCCAAGAGTGCTTTCTTCCGGTTGGGTGCTGATTTCTATCTCTTTCGGTTCCGTCTGCTCGCTGCTGCCATCGGTAATATGACTGCCCATGAACAGATACCACCACCCGATTCCAAGAAACACAACAAGTATCACTCCAGAAATTATCATCTTTTTTCTTTTTTTCATGTTAATCCTTTCATTCTTGCAGTGCTTTTATTTTCTGATTCCATTTTACCTATTTCCGACCCAGAGCAGAAGTCTCCGTTCGTTATGCAGTTATAAGTCAAAGGTATAAACCGCGTAACTTTTTAGGACTTCTGCTTTTTCAGGAGCGTGCTACAATAGAAAGAAATAACATCAGCCCGCAATGAACCTTCACTCATTGCGGGCTGATATTTTTAAGCGTTATTTGAGCTTTGCTCCGTCCTGAAAAGCATTGCCCACCTTTTCACTCAGCTTCAGATAGGCATTATGCACCGGATCGAAGGAAATGGCCTGAAGCTTGGCGGAATCGATCTTTCCATCCTCTCCCAGAATACTCTCGTCTGCGCTGACATTGACGATCTTGCCGATGATGTTCCCATCCTCGCTCACCTTCAGCAATTCGCAGTCCAAGGTCAAAGGAAACTCATCAATGACAGGGGCATCCACATATTCGCTCTTACTGACATGAAGGCCAGCCTTTACAATCTTATCCTTTACCTGATTGGCAGACTCCAGCCCCACATAATCAGCTTCCGTTACATGGGCAGCATCAGCAAAGCTGACGGTAAAAGCACCTTTCGACTTAATATTTGCGGTGGTCTTGTGTCCCTCGCTCAGGCAGAGAACAACTTTGTCAGCATCGTACAGACCGCCCCATGCAGCATTCATGGCATCCGGGGTACCGTCCTCATCATAGCTGCCGATAATCAGCACCGGCAGGGGATAAAACCAGGGTTTTGTTCCAAAATTTTTACGCATAATGAAATTCCTCCTATTTAAATTTTTACTTGTGATAACGCTTACTTCTGAATCACAGGCGCTCCGGTCTGCGGGTACCGGGAATCGGCACAAGATAGGGCTTTTTGCACAGCATCCACGCCAGCGAAATCTGAGCAGATGTAGCGTTCTTCTCTTTTGCCGTGTTCTGCAGCAATTCCAAAAGTTCCCGATTGCGTTCGATATTTTCCGGCTGATACTGGGGCATCACGCTACGGTAATCCTCATGACCGCCGAACATCGTGTCCTTTCCGTACTTACCGCTCAAAAAACCATTGGCCATAGGGGAAAAGGCCACATAACCAATCCCCAGTTCTTCAAGTACCGGGAACAGAGCTTCATACCACCTTGCCATCATGGAATAACGGTTCTGAATCGCCGTTACAGGGCAAACGGCATGGGCGCGCCGGATGGTTTCCTCCGTTGCTTCCGACAGCCCCCAATGGGTAATTTTTCCCTCTTGAATCAATTCTGACATAACCCCGGCCACTTCCTCAATGGGAATCTGCGGATCAAGTCGGTGCTGGTAATACAGGTCAATGTGATCTGTCTACAGCCGTTTCAAGGAACCCTCTACCGAAGCTCGAATCACTTCCGGGCGAGAATCCGTCACAACAGGCAGATTGACCGCCTTGCTGTTCCAATCAAAATGAATGCCAAACTTAGTGGCAATCACCACCTTATTCCGGTAAGGCTTCAGGGCCGCTCCCACCAGTTCCTCATTATCATGAGGATACTCCTGCGTCCCATAGGTTTCCGCTGTGTCAAAAAAGGTGCAGCCCCGAGCCACGGCCTGTTCGATCAGTTCTGTCATCTCCCGTTTGTCTGCCGGCGCTCCGTAGGCATGAGTCATACCCATGCAGCCTAATCCGACAGCAGAAACTTTCAAATCTTTTCCCAAAATTCTCGTGTTCATAAAATTCTTCCTCTCTTTTCTGATGGCTTCGTTCAGCGGATGCATTCCTTCACAATATCCGTAACCTCATCTGCCGAAAGCAGAGTGGCAATGTTGATTCCTTCCACTGTTTCTACAGAAACCTTTCCTTATTTTCTTTACAGTTCCAAACCTTCCAGCCATGTCTGAACATCCGTTTCTGAAACATTGGACGAGAATCTAATACCTTCCAGCCAGTTTCCGGTTCCGGCTGCTTCCGCCAAAAGTTCTCCGCTTTCTCCCAACCCGGAAGATGCAGAAGTGCAGAAGGGGATTACTGTTTTTCCGGTAAAATCATTGGCTGCGATAAATCCATCTACCGGCCATGCCGCAATTCCCCACCAGATGGGATAACCGATAAACACGGTATCATAAGACTCCCAGTCAGAAACAGTAGATTCTACAAGTTCTACTGTTCTCGCGTCAGGATTGTCATGCTCATATACCACCCGGCTGCTGTCATCATTATAGTTCAGATCCTCATCCGTATATGGCTCCACCGGCACCAGTTCCAGTGTATCCGCTCCTGTTGCCGCTGCAATATAACTCGCGGCTTCTTCCGTATTTCCCGTTGCCGAATAGTAGACAACCAGTGTTTTTCCTTCTTTGGGTTCCGTATCCTCCGAAGGTTCTTCTGTGTCTGTCTCGGTAGTCGATTCTGTTGGCTCCTCAGTAGGCGTTTCGGTAACAGCCTCGGTACTTTCGCTTTCAGACTGCGTGTCCGCGGTACTGTTTGTGTTGCTGTTACTGCTGCAGGCAGTCAAAGCCAAAATCATGGATAGACCCAAAAACAACGAAACTAATTTTTTCATGGTAATCGTCCTTTCTATTTCTTGTATTTTTTAGTAGCATTCCTGAAAGATCTTCAGGATTTCCTCATGTGTCATCTTCCTATAGCTGCCAAAGACGAGATTGCAGGAATCCGCAATCGCCTTGAGATCAGTGGATTCGGTCACGCCCAGTTCCCGCAAGGTAGTGGGTAAGCCGATCTCCCGGATAAAATCAGCCAGTTCCTCCACACCGGTGCGGGCCAGTTCCTCCCTGGTTTTGCCCTCCGGAGAAATTCCCCATACATTCACGGCGAATTTTGGGAATTTTGACAGCCCATCCTTGTAGATATGCCGGTAATAGACCGGATGCAGCACTGCTAGACCCGCGCCGTGGTTGCAGTTGGTGTAGGCTCCCAACTGATGTTCCATCTGGTGGCACTGGAAGTCCATCCGTTTGCCCAGCTTGATGATGCGGTTTTCCGCCATGGTGGACTCCCACATCAGGTTGCTCCGGGCAGTGTAATCCTCCGGGTTTTGAATCGCCGCCCGCAGGTCGCGGATGACGCCCCGCATGAGCGCTTCGGAAATGTCATCGGAAACATTGTCCTCATCCGGCTCACTGAAATAGGTCTCCATGATATGAGAGAGAATATCGAACCCACCAGACACCATCTGGAATTTTGGTACGCTGTAAGTATAGGTGGAGTCCATCAGGGCAAACCTGGCATTACATTTGGGATAGTCCCGCCCGGTCTTGATTTTCAGTTCCTCATTGGTAATGACCGCTCCGCCGTTCATTTCACTGCCGGTTCCGGCTACCGTGACGATAACGCCCAAAGGAAGCGGTTCAAAATCAATAACACCTGGCCTTGCCCAGAAGTCCGTCCAGATGTCTCCGTCATACACTGCCGCCACGGAAACAGCCTTGCAGCAGTCCATCACGCTGCCGCCGCCTACGGCGAGAATCATATCTACCTGATTTTCCTTTGCCAGCCTCGCTCCCTCCAACACCTTGGCATAGGTGGGATTTGCCCCGATGCCGGAGAATTCCACGATGGATTGACCGGCTTTTCGCAGGCAGGCCGTTACCTCATCATAGATACCGTTCTTCTTAACAGACCCGCCGCCATAGCAAAGCATAACGGTCTGTCCGTAACGGCCGGAAAGGCAGGCCAGATATTCTTTCACGCAGCCCTTCCCAAAATAGACTTTCGTTGCATTTTCAAAAATAAAGTTATTCATTTTCGTTCTCCTTTATAAATTAGTAACTCATATCTTCCTATTACACTTGCCTCTGCCAGAATGCTATTGCTTCATCAATCCACCCCTCCGCCACCGTGCCGGTTCCCAGCCCGAAGCCATGGGATAGCCCCGGATAGGAATGAAATTCCGTGTCGATTCCCAGGGCGCTCATGCCTTCAAGCCGCCGTTTCATCGTCCGCCAGTTGGCAATGCCGTCGCTTTCCCCGACTGCCACGAAGGTTGCCGGATCGCTTTTACTGTATTCACTAAGACCCGTGTACTGCATGATAACCGCCGCAGGCTGTGGAAGGTCATCCGCTCCAAAAGCTGCCGTTCCATAGGATCCAACCCATGCCGCCATTCTTGCCCCGGCACTGCCGCCCCACAAAGAGTATCCGTCTGTGTTCACTTCCAATTCATCCGCGTGTTCAAAAATAAATTGAATGGCACGGGCCAGATCCTCACAAGCCGTTTGCGCGCCGGGACGATAGATCAGGGCAAAGGCGTTATACCCTTGTTTGGAAAGCTCTAAGGCGTGGGGAAAGCTATCGTGCATTGCTCCTACATAGGCAAATGCTCCGCCCGCGTTACAGACCGCAAAGCGCTCACCGGGATTTCCCTTAAAGAAAAACAGCCCTGTGTCCTCTTTTTCCGGGTCAGCCGCCTTTTCCTCATCGGTGTAAATGTCATAAAAGATGGTGTCACCCGAGGTGGCATGCTCTTTCATGTAATTTGTAATCTCCACGGTCATATCCGGATCAATATTGCTGTAATAGGTCAGATGCAGGTTTCCCAGTGTGTCTCCGCTATAGTACCAGTCATCCACCGGAAAGATCAGCCTGCCGTAATCCCCGAAAGCAGGATCATGCATGACGTCAGATATAGGGGTATCGGTGGTATAAAAGCTGCCCGTCAATATATCATCCTCTGTATCCTTTTGCGCATATTCCGCATCCATTGTGTTTGATACCATGTCCTGCACCTCCTGGGAATGATCCGCTTCGGCTGAATTTCCACAGGCAGTCAGAACCGTCATAAAAAGGACAGCCATGATTCCCATTACAATCGCCTGCTTCATCTGCGTATCCCTCCTTAACAAACCTTTTCCATGTTTTTTGCTATCTACAGTATAAAAAAATCGAGGCCTCCGCAGAAGTCTCGATTCGTTCATCAGTTTATACCTAAAGGTTATATGTGAAATTCTTTATTGACGCAGTACCGTCTGAATTGCCGACAGGAAATGCTTTACCGTCTCCGATGGTGTATGGGAATAAAGCAGGCCATAAGGAATGGAATGGTTCCATTCCACCGGGATGACCTTTAACAAAGGATGGACATTGTCCCATGCCTGGACTGCCATCAGCACGTCATTACTGTTTTCACAACGGTTAAACACATCTACGCTGTAAAAGTCAAAATCCACAATCTGAATCTGGCTGTGATTCTGCCAAATATCATCCCGAAGCACATCCACATAGTGGCTCCAGTTCCGGTGCATCAACATCAGCCGCTCTCCATACAAATCCTGAATGGTCAGACGGTTTTTACCGGCAAGACGATGGTGGATGGAAACCGCACAACAGATCGGCTGCCTGGAAATTTCAAAACCCGCACAGTTTCGCAAATTCAGCATTGTGTCATCAAAAATCCCCGCGACCACATCAATATGTTGTCCAAGGTTCTTCAGAATCTCTCTGGCATTCTCCGGTGTATTTTCATAGGGAATAAGCTGAAATTTGATTTCCGGGCAAAGCTCATGGATCTTCGGCCAAAGTTCCACTAAAACCCCGGCAGGCGTCATAGGAGAAGTTCCGATGCGGATTACGTTATCCCCCTCCTGCATGGCATTCTTTGCTCTGATGACAGAATCCTTGCAGTACTGGACCACATACTTCGCATCATTATATAATGACATACCAGCCTTTGTCAGCGTCAGTCCACGATGGGTACGCTCAAAGAGCTTCACGTCTAAATTCGCCTCCAGCAGATTAATCTGTTTAATAACTGCCGTAGGCGTGATATAGGATTGCTCAGCGGCCTTATTAAAACTACCGGCATCCGCTACGCGGATAAAAGTTTCAAGTTGAGGATTATACACCAATATCACCTCTTCTCTTTCTTAAATCTTTCGGCTTTTCCGCCGTTTTTGGTATCATTCATGAACGTCCGAAACGCTGTACCCCGTCGCTTTTATTATATGCGGATATACGAACAAAAGCAAGCAGACCATATTGAACTTTCCAACTTTGTGATATCCTTTATATAATAATCTGGCAAATACTGCACACAGCAGCGAACCGTCAAAATGCTGTTATACCAAATAAATGGAATCTTTGCCTTTAACTTTTTTCTACACCTTTGTTATGCCTAAAAAGTATTTCATGTATTCTATGAATTTCGTCGCTGCCAGACTAAACGGCTGCTGCCTTTTCCAAGCCAGCACGCTGTTTGCGGTAAGCTCCGGAGACAATGGCCGGTATGCAATTTTCTCTTTATCCCAGAACGGAATCGCCCCCTCAATAACAAGGGAATATGCCAGGCCTCTCTGAACTATAATGGCGCTGTTCGTCGTTAAATTACTGGTAAAGAGAACCTGCTGCTCCTGAAAAAAATCTCCCAGCCAGTTGGATAATTCATTCTGTACATTTGTCCTTCTCGGAAGGATGAGCGGCATATTCTCCAGATCTTTTGCATTTACCGCTTCTTTCTCCGCAAGCGGATCATCCGGGCGCATTAAGACAACCCACCGTTCCTTTCCCTGCAAGCGGATAAATTCAAACTTTTCTATATCGACCGGCTCCAACAATACGCCAATATCAATCAGGCCTTTTTCCATCTGCTCTTTTACCAGGTCGGCGTTTCCTGTGAAAATATCGAATGTAACAAGCGGATATTTCTCACGAAATCTTTCAATGATTTCCGACAAAACCTGCATAGCCGCCAATTCTCCGCCGCCAATCACAATTCTGCCTTCCACGAGTTCATCCTGCCAGGTCAACTCCCGCTGTGTCCGGTCAACCAAAGACAAAATTTCTTCTGCCCGCCTCCGCAGCAAGATTCCCTCGTTTGTCAATGTGATTTTTTTCGCACCTCTGTGAAACAGTTTGACGCCGACTTCTTCTTCCAACTGTGATAACTGGCGGCTGAGTGTCGGCTGTGTAATATGTAAGGCCTCTGCCGCCCGATTGATTCCTTCTTCCCGGACAACTGCGAGAAAATAACGAAGCACTCTGATTTCCATGGCATTACCTCCTCATTTCATTCTATAGTATATATAGTTGACTATATATACTTGACAATATAAGTTTACCACAGTTATCACCTAAAAAAACCCACAAACACAATGTTTGTGGGTCTACCATGCAATAAGATATACAATTTCCTAACGCTTGCTGAACTGAGGTGCTCTACGAGCTGCTTTGAGACCGTATTCACCTGACCTTGATCCCAAAAGTCCAGTATTC
>ERZ1673736.1763-NODE-1763-length-26762-cov-9.838806_pt1 | contig 26762 bp, 27 predicted proteins | sample MGYA00580212_ERZ1673736 | MGnify/ENA primary metagenome ERZ1673736 (study PRJEB41218, sample SAMN15661752) | gut metagenome | host: Homo sapiens | place: Canada: London | collected 2015-08-20/2019-03-30 | study: EMG produced TPA metagenomics assembly of...
ACCATACATTATCCTCAAAATATATAGTAGAAATTTAATTTATTCTATACTAGATGACACGGGATGTCAAAAAAGAGCATCCCCCCGAAACACTACGGTTTCGGGGGGGATGACTGTGCCAACAACTCTTTTTAAATTCAACAAATCACAGAACAATTTTTTTTTCTAATTAAAACGCTGGGAATATGGTCATTGCTATCGCAGTACCAAGCACGCCACGAATTATACCGTGAACAATACCAGCCTTAAACACTGTCTTTGCGCTGTAGCCGCCGGCGTTCATCGCCATGGGAACTACAGCAGTGGACAAAGGCGTGATAAGGGAGGACATAGAGGCCAGGGCACACAGGATCACGGGGCCTCTGGGATCACAGCCCATCGCACCGCAGGTGATGACCGCCAGTGGAACCAGGACGGTGCTGACAGCACGGTTATACAGTAAAGACGTCATGATATAACCGACCGCATAAAACGCAAACCCTATAATATAACCGTTTGTCACACCGCTCAGCACTCCAGCCAGCCAATTGCCAAGCTGTTCCGCTGCGCCGGTTTCCGCCAGGGCGGAACCCAAAACGGTGACACCGATGTAGAGCAAAATCGTACTCATATTCAGGTTATCGATCGCTTCCCTCTCTGTCAGAACGCCGGAAATTACAACTACCACAGCACCAGCCAGAGTGATCTGCCAAGAGGGGAGCCCAGCCATCAGACCAATGATCACTGCGATAAATACACCATACCCCAGCACCTCGCGCATCGGACTAAGGGGTTCTTTCTCCTGCATTTTCCGCGCTGTGACATTGCCCAGGGCCGTCTCAGGATTGTCAGGCAACATTTTGGGAGTGATAAAAACAGCAACCAACATTGTAACAATGCCTACCGGCAGAAAGACCAGTGTTTCGCTCCACATGCCAAGCTGACTGGCGGTCCAGCCATAAGATTCCAGATAGCCGTTTTGGGTGACATACCAGGCGGCATAGGGGCCGATAGGTTCAATAATAAAACTTGTGGACACACAGGCAACGGCAATAGGGTACATCATCTTGGATGGGCTAATATTCATGCGGTCACACATATTCTGTACCAAGGGATACACCAGCGCAAAGAGGGCCACAATGCTGGGCACAAACTGACCCAGAATACAGGTGATGACCATATATGTAGCCAGCACCTTGGTAAAGGAGCCGTCCGTCACCTTATACAGCAGCTGGGATATCCGATTGATCATCTGAGTACGGGTCAGACCCGCAGCTACCACGAACATAGAAGCCATAGTGACAACCGTTGAGTTGCCAAAAGAACTCAGCGCAGTTTTGGACTCTACGCATCCAGTCACCACCAACAGCACCACAATCAGCATTGCGCTGAACGACATGGGGATCTTCTTGATGAAAAACAGTACGACCATCAGGGCGAAGAGCAGCAGACAAAGAGTCATTTGATTCATAGATATTCCTCCTGTTAAAATATTCGTGAAACCGTCAAGAGATATGAGGTTTTACATCGTCTGGGATTGGGGAATCATATTTCCGGCCTCCGGTGCGCCTGTACAGTTCCTCCTGTGCTCTCCGGAGGATGTCCTGATTCTCCAATACATCAATGGCAGAACCAGCCATCACCTTTGCAGCGTAGAGCATCCCTTTCTTGGCCATCGAGCTTTTCCCCACAGCCACCATCTGCCAGGAGTGCATTGCCACCCCGGCGGGCATGGTCGCCGCATTGATCTGGGCGACCGGGCAGTTCCAGCTTACATCACCCACATCAGAGGAAACAAAGCCCTGCCGCTCCCGTGCCAGAGGCAGTGGGACTGCATGGATCAGGGAATCCATATCCGCCTGAAAGCGCTTTTGATCCTCTGGATCCGTTGCCTCTGCCGCCAGTGCATCAAAATAAGTGCTGGTTTTCGTTAATGTCGCCCGGAACTGTCGGGCCTGTTCCAAATCCGCATCGTCAAAAGCCTGCGGAGGTATCTGCTCCAGATTACGCTGCATGACATGATTGAGTTCTGTGTTGATAATCGAATTTGAACACGCTTTGATGAATTCAATATCCACTGTAGTTTCCGTCATCAAGGCCGCCCCCTGGGCTATGTTGTTTACCCGTCTGAAAAGCTCCTTGACCTGGGGGAGCTGTCGTGCCCGCAGAAGATAAAGCCCCTCCGCATAGGCCTGTACTGTTCCGGGAGCGTTTCCCCCGGAATTTGTAATGGCGTAATGGATCCGGGTGTCCGTGGGAACATGCTCCCGGAGATACTGTACGCCAGTATTCATCAACTCCAGAGCATCCAGCGCACTGCGGCCCAATTCAGGGGTCATGGCCGCATGGGAGGACACTCCGTGGAAGTGGTAGCAGATCTGGTAATTGGCCATGGTGCTTTCCGTAGCCACGCTATTGACTTCGCCGGGATGCCAGCAAAAAGCCGCGTCCACCCCATCAAATACACCGTCCCGCGCCATAAACCCTTTTCCGGAACCGCCCTCCTCAGCCGGACACCCAAAAAACTTTACAGTACCTGGCAGTTTATTATCCTCCAGATACTTTTTTACGCCAAGCGCCGCAGCCAGCGCGCCTACACCCAACAGGTTATGTCCACAGCCGTGGCCTGGTCCGCCCTCCGTTACAGGGCACATTCTGGTAACATTGGCCTGCTGACTCAAACCGGGCAGCGCATCAAATTCGCCCAGGAAACCAATGACGGGTTTTCCGCTTCCATAAGTGCCAGAGAATGCAGTTTCAATGCCCGCTAGTCCCTGTTCCACTTGGAATCCCAGTTTTTCCAGCATGCTGCAGTATAAGCGGGCAGCAAAATGCTCATGATAGCCCGTTTCCGGATGATCCCACAGCGCATCACTCATGGACTCCAGCAACTCCTTGCAGGCATCAATGTTTTCCAGCGCTGATTGTTTTTTCAACTCCATTCAATTGCTCCTTTCCCATTTCATTTACTGTACATCTTTATATAATTAAAGACATATTTTGGAAACAACATAATTATACAATTTCTGCCTAATTTTAGCAAGATCGAATATATACCATTTTTATTTTCTCTGTTTTATATAAATATTAGACTTTATCATTGTATAAAACGACATATTAAGATCTAATTATGGTCATATTTCAGTCATGTAAGGCTTTGGTAGTGATTTGCGACATATTTTCCGACACTCTCTTGCCCCTGAGGACTTTATCAGATATAATATAAATTAGAATTTATGATCCCGCTGGGATTTTCTGATTCCCGGCAGGCAAAAGGAGATAATATATGTATTCCGTTGGTGTATTCACTACAGAGCGATCCCTGCGCCACATCATGCTTATCGACCAGAAAATGCAAGAGCACAGCAATATTACCTATCTGCCCTACTCATCCCCTGAACACCTCAAATATCTCTATGAGCAGAACAGCAACCGTTTTGATGGATTCCTGTTTACAGGTTCTTACCCATATAATGTTTTGCGCAAAGAATTTGGCCCGCTGAGCAAGCCTCATGCACATTGCAATGTCTCTGACCGGGATTATTATAAGCTCATCGCCCAGATGGCCGTCCAGCAACCTGGTTTGGACTTTTCCAGGGTCTATTTTGACCGTCCAGAAATCCCTGTTGATTTCCATCATATTTTTCTAAAGCAGGGGGTTCCACTGCTGGGTAGCGCTCCAATCGACTGGAATATGGTAGCCGCCACAGATTGGTACGTCCCCCTAAAGGATTATTATCTGAGCGTATGGAACAGCGGAAAGGTTGATCTTCTGGTTACACGTTTTGGAAGTATGGATGATTATTTTCGCCAGCATCAAATCAACTTCCGATATCTGGCTCCCTCTCCGGAATCAATGTTGGAAGCCTTTCACGGCCTTCTCATGCAACTCCAGGCCGGTGAGATGCATGACGCCTCTGCATGTCTTGGATTGGTTCGTTCCCCCCATGCGTTATCAAACGAACAGCACAGCGCTTTGGAGATCCAACTTCAAAATTGTAACAAGCTGTTTAGTATGCCGTTTTTAGTCTATGAACATGGCGACCACTTTGAACTGACCGCAAATGTCTCCGTATTAAAGGATATCTCTCAGCAGTATACTGTCTGCCCCGTCACCGCTTTTTTGGAAAGCAGGCTGGATTTTGACGTTTGTATAGGGTGGGGATGTTCCAGCAATGTAATTGATGCCCATCGAAACGCCCAGCGCGCTGTGAAAGAAGCGCTGCTGTGCAAAAGCTCATCTGCTTTTATTGTTATGGACGATAACAGGATCATTGGCCCATTGTCCAGCCCCCGACGCATCGACTACAGCGACGCACCCAGTCAGCCTCTCTCTAAGCTTGCTGACCGTTTGTCTATCTCTCCGCTATACTTGAGCAAAATATCCGCTGTCCTCTCACAGCGGGGAGACGATACACTGTCCGCCGAAGAACTGGCCTATTTCCTCAATGTCACATCCCGCAGTGCCTCCCGCATTTTATCCAAGCTTGAGGCTGGAGGATTAGCTGTTGTGCAGTATCATCGCCAGCTTAATTTACGTGGACGTCCCGCCAAAATCTATAAAATATACCTGCAGGATATTCCGCAAATATAAGAGTCATTCCCTTGCCCCTTACTATTGTGGACGTTATCAGCATATGTGTATGGCTATGAAAATCCGTCCAAAAAGTGTGCCACTGTATCCAAGGCAAGTAATCAAACTTCGTGTGCACTCCACCTTGGAAATTACGGAGTTCTACTAGCTAAAATAACTTACGGTAAGCAAAGGGCTTCAGAGCAAAACTGATTCCCAACGGTGCTATCGGCTGTTCCAAACACTTTATGCAAGCCTTCGCAGATATTCTTCCATGTTCAGATACTCAATGTCATCTACCACATAGCTCTCCCCTCGATAGAGGACGAACATTCCGGTGATCAGACCGTAGCGGTGCTCCACCTAGGCGCAAGCACCGCTGCGGATCAGCGCGCCTGAGCATAACGCAAACCTGGCTGCACAGGTTACAACCACCACCTCGATGATATGAGTGGTGGTTTAATATTATTAGCCCTCCTAAGGTCTATGCCACTGCTCGCCCCGAAGGGCGGTATCGCGAGCACTATTACCGGCTCTACTATAAAACGATGCTGCCGGAAACTTCTCTTCCCGATTCTTCTGCTTGCTCTTTATATATTTCCGTACGTTTTCCTCTGTTATATTGCCGATTGTCTCTACATAGTATCCTCTTGCCCAGAATGCTTTATTCCACCTATTTCGTAGCTTTGAATGTCTGTCATAAATTCTTTTTCCTCAATCGTTTTCCTTTATGAACACAGAAGTACATTCTCCATCAACCACAGTTCGCAAGCGGCAATATGATTTCCCATATAAATAAGAAAACAGGCTCTATCTGTCTACATACATATTGGAAATCACGCATAGATTGAAGCAGCAAATGCTCTGGAAAGGATGGCTGCGATGGAAGTGTTTCTGATTTTCCCCAAATCACAGCAGGCAAAGCAGGAGCTGGTAAAGGAGCTGGCGAAGTTTCAGTCCAGGCAGATACTGAAAAATGTACAGAAGCTGCCCTGCTCCACGGAGCAGAAGCTGGAACTGGTAGATGCGACGATGAAGCACCTGAAGGGACAGAGGTGATACATACACAAACAGCTTTGATTTACTCCTTCGTATCTTAGCCCCGTCCTGCTTCTTCATAATGAATGTAAGTGCTGCGGTCGATGTCTGCATAGTCCGCCACACTGCGCTGGCGAAGTCCTCTCTGATAGCGATACCACCGCAGCTTATCCGCGATTTCTATGATCTCGGATGTATCTGAAAACCGCAGATTGAACCTCCCGGCATCCAAAAACTTGTGAGGGAGAACGACCGGGAACTTGAGAATTCGGAGCGGCGCAGCTTTTAACGAACCTGCATCATTCGCTGCCAATATATAGCTGCAGACCTTCAGGCGGCAGAACATAGACCATTTTGCACCAAAAGTTTCATGATTTTCCACTTGAAACTCCCGATTGTTCCGTTACGTTAGCATAGCATTCTCCACACACTTCGCTGCATAAGTGGCAAGCCGCGATCCTTTCTCCACATTGAAAGTATTTACTGCCTTTATGAGTCCTATGGTCCCCACCGACAGGAGATCATCCATATCGTATCCGGTCTGCTGGTACTTCTTTATGACATGGGCAACAAGACGGAGATTCCGGTTGATCAGCACTTCTCTCGCTTCCAGGTCGCCCTCTTTGTAACGCTTCAGGTACTCCCGCTCTTCCTGTATGCTCAGTGGTTTCGGAAATGTCTTCAAAGAAAGCCGCCTTAAGCTTCATTACCTTATTTTATGCGGGCGGATCTGTTCAGGTGCTTTTACAATTTCGATTGTTTTTCCTTTACATCAAGATCTGGATCTGCGGTCTTTCTTGCCTGTATCTCATCGTATCCGCGCCGGATGCTCACCTTTTTTTGTTAATTTTTCGTATCGTTACTACTATTTTTTTGCAAAAATCTTGCATATTTTTACCGGCAGGAGTACAACAAATTGATTTTATAAAATTTTTATAATTTTAATCTGTGTTCTCGCAGTTTTAACGCTCTGCGCCATCGGTTATGCTTACAAGTGGAACGCGGTTCATCCGGACCAGGCGTTAAAGGGCGCGACAGCGATCTTCGGCGGCGGTATCGCTCACATGATCGACGATATCATCCCGGGAAGCTACAGCATCTTAAACTCTTTACTGGTACTTACATATTCCGCGTTCTGTCTTACTTCCCTTGATACCGCAACACGTCTTGCGCGTTTCATGTTCCAGGAATTCTGGCTTGAGCCGGGTGAAACTGCTGCCGACATCAAAGAGGGCTGGAAAAAGGTTATGGTAAATCCGTACTTCGCTACGATCCTCACGGTTGTTCTTGGCATTCTTCTCGGCATGAACGGATATGGAAAGATCTGGGGACTGTTCGGAGCTGCCAACCAGCTTCTCGCGGGTATCGGCCTCTTAGCCGTTGCCACATGGCTCGGAAACATGGGCAAAAACAACAAGATGTTCCTGATCCCGATGGCATTCATGATCATCGTTACGATCACCTCCCTTGCACTCACAGTTAAGAACCAGATCGGCATGATTGCCGCAGGCGGCGCTGACTGGGGTCCGTGGGCACAGACGATCCTCGGAATCCTTCTGATCTTCCTTGCGATCATCCTTGTTATTGAAGGTGTACAGACACTGTCCAGACAGAAGGCGGCCAAGGCTTAAGTGCCGGGTAAATGATCAGATATTTTAAGAATTGAAAAAGACACGTCATCCAGGTTTTAAGTGAAATCTGTATGGCGTGTCTTTTGTTTTACCGGATCTTTTAATCCCGATTTTTCTGTTGTCTGTCAACCGTCCGCCTTTCCATGCGCGGCTTAACTTTGGAGTTTTTCTGCTGCTCCCCAACCTGCCTGCGGACTGGCTGAAATGTCAGATTTTTAAGGTGTCAGCGCACCCAGGACTCATTTACCTTATTCATTTCTGATCGCCGCCAACGGACTTAATTTCATCGCCCGCAGTGCCGGGAAAAGTCCGGCCAGCATGCCGATGAGGACCGCAAAGACCACAGCGGATCCGGAAAGCCACAGCGGGATCCTTGAGATTGCTCCAGAACCGCCGGTCATGCCGGAGAGACTGGCTCCCAGAAACTTATTGATCGCTGCAGAGACACTGTAGCTTAAGCCAAGTCCCAGAACGCCTCCCATAAATCCGATAAATCCCGCCTCCATCAAAAACATCGTCCGGATATCTCCAAGCGCACATCCCAAAACCTTCAGCACACCGATCTCCTTCGTTCTCTCATAGATGGACATCATCATCGTGTTTGCAATTCCGATGGCCGCCACAAACAGCGATACAGCACCGATGCCTCCGAGGACCGCCTGGATCATATCCGTCTGCTGCTGGGCCTGTTCGAGCCACTGCATGCTGCTGTAGGCCTCGTAGCCCATATCTGTGATCGCTTTCTGGACCTCCGTCACATGCTCCATATCGTCCACATTCACGTAAATCATATTGTAGACAAAATAATTGTAGGGTTTTCCCTTTTTGTTTGTCGGCTGTCCGGGGATCGGGTTCTTCCGGTAGATCTTTTTCAGCTGGGTCTTTAACAGGTCGATATCCGTGTAGATCTGGTATCCATACTCAGAAAAGCCGTTCTCGCCGCCATCCACCAGCGCACAGGCCGGGAAAAGATACTTTTTCTGGCTGGTTTCATCCCCGTTTCCCATATTCTGGAACATGGTAAAAAACGGCTTGTGTATAAGATCCACTTTGGAAAGATCCTCTCCGTCCCAGCTTCCCTTTCCGGTCTTGCTGTTATAAAAGTTATCGGAAACCATATTTCCGACGATAAACTCCAGAGTCGCCGCATTCTTGTTCGGAAGTTTTCCCTCCGCCAGCGGAATCTGTTCCAGCTCCTCTCTGGGCATTCCCACAATGTTCGAATATCCCTGATAAACTCCCTGCTTCAGATTCACATCTGTCTCCAGGATCGGGGACACACTCTTCACATGCGGGATCTTCGCAAGCTTCGTCACCGTGGCGTCCACGAGGTAATCGTCCTCGGACTGGTTCCCGTATCCGGAACTGATCTGGATCCTTGTGAGACTTCCGAAGGAAGCGTAGGATTCCACGGTATTTTCCTTCAGTCCGATTCCGAGAGAGACCATGACTACGATGGAGGCCGTGCCGATGACAACGCCCAGAACGGTAAGTCCCGTCCTGAGTTTCCGTCTGCGCAGGTTATTGATGCTCATGATGAGCAGATCAAAGAATCTCATCGTCCATTCCCGCTTTCTTCTTTTTGCGTCTGATGACCACAAGGATCACAGCTGCAAGGACCACTCCCACGATTCCCACCGGAATTGCGAGATGTTTCAGTTTATCCGTCGTGGACGGTTCCGGCTGTACATCGTCACTGTTCCAGGTATCGTCAACATTGCTTTCATCCATGCTCTGATCCTCATTTACCATAAGCTGGATCTCCTTCTCGACCGTGGAGACTTTTCCGTTCTCATCCTCATATGTAATGGAGAGTTTTACCTTTCCATCATCCGTGGTCGGGGCAATTCCGTTGATCATCGTATCCACGTTTCCGCTTTTTCCGGGTTCGATATTTCCAACATAAGCCTCATTCTTCTGGATAGAGTCTGCCTCAAAGACCGCATTCACATTATAGAGCATGACTTTTCCGGTGTTGTTGATGGAAAACATCACGTTTGACTCTTCGCCTACGGAAATAGCATCCGGCATGACCTCGATGGTACCGGTATTTAACCGTGCCTCCTGCTTTAATCCAACCGCGATCTTTACGGCTTCCTTCGCGTTCTTGAATTCCGGGCTGTCATACTGCTCATTGATCGTGATCGTGTAAGAACGCTGTTCCGCTGTGGGACTTGAGGAAAATTTTATCGTCAGCGTGTCAGATGCTCCCGGTGCCAGAGAATTGACAACCACGGAGTTTGAACCGTTCACCGTCGTAAATACCGGACTGTCGCTCACTGTTTCCGACTCGAAGGTAAACAGGATATTGCTTGCTACGATACTGTTGGAAGCGTTTTTCATGCGCACCTTCAGCGTAAAATCCTGTCCGGCATAGATCTCCGCAGGATCCGTCTCAAAGCTGTCGACGATGATACGCGCCTTTGTTCTTTCGTTCTCGCCTGCTTCAGAATCCAGAGAATCATCCTCGTCTTTTCCATAGACCCGCACATAAAAGGTATCCTCAATGGGAGCAGCAAAGTTTCCATTCTCATTTTCCCGGTAACGGATCTTAAACTTGATCGGATAATAGCCGGATTTCGCCTTTTCCCGCACCGCCATGCTGAATGGAACCGCCACCGTCTGATCCGGATTCATATTTCCCATCTGCCGGTCATAATTTCCGTCATTGATCTCGAACGGAAACTTCGCGATATCCTCAGAGAGCTCCATATCGACACGTACATCGTAGGCGGTCTTATAACCGGTATTTCTCACATTTACATCGAAATTCATGACCTCGGAATAGTTCGCGGACGGGGTGGGCTGATTCTCGCCGAGGGCGAATGCTACCGGCTCGGAGTTGTCCTCATTTGTCTCACTGGTTCCTGTTGTCTTCTTTGTCTCGATCCACGCCATGATCGTCTTTGCGTACTCGGATGACATTCCGTCCTCGCCCTGAGCGCGCTTCGAGATGTAGATCAGGATCGGATAGTATCCCTCTTCCAGACCTTTTTTTACATTGACATTCAGATTAACGGTCTTTTTTGCTTTTTTATTTACATGACCGACCTTATAATGGCGGTTTAAAGAGTCCGTCACCTCAAAGGGATAGATCGTCTTCATGGACTGGACGATGCTGCTCTCCTCGCTGTCGCGGTCCTCCGTCTTTGTGATCTCATCGGAATAATGGTTCCGGAAATCATCCTCGGAGGCGATCCAGATCTCCGTCTCGATCCAGTCTTTGTCCTCCATGTTCATGAGTGTCACGGAGACTGTTCCGTTTTTTCCGATATATAAAGTCGGCGTTTTTCCGATCACAAGGCGGACGGTATCATTGTCGTCATCCATCCGATATACCTGTGGGATCGTCTCCGCCGCTTCTGTTGTCTCCTTCGCCGCGAATGCAGTTGCCGGGACTGCGCCCATCAGCATACACGCGGCAAGGAATGTTGCCATCCAGCGTAATCCTTTTATTTTCATACTGTTCCTCTCCTCCTGGCTGTTCTATTTTAGTTATTTGTGCCAGCTTTCCATATTTTTGCGTTTATTCCAAAATTTTGTTGATTGTTATTCTGACTTTCTCTCTATCCGGTGTTCTTCTGCTTCCACAACTGTCTCTATTTGCTCTTCTTCTGCCGGATTCTTAGATTTCCCCTCCGCCTGCGCCTCTGCCGCCGCCTGCATGGACTCTTCTAACTGCACCAGGTCCACCTCGTGGTGATTCTCCTCGATGCTCACGATCTTTCCGTCGATAATCTTAAAGATCCGGTCCGCGTAGGTCGCCAGATTGTTGTCGTGGGTAACCATCACAAGCGTCTGCTTCTGTTCCCTTACGACCTTCTGCATGAGTTTTAAGACTTCCATCGTTGTCTTCGAATCCAGGTTTCCTGTCGGCTCATCCGCAAAGATGATCTGCGGGTTCATCGCCAAAGCCCTTGCGATTCCGACTCGCTGCTGCTGTCCGCCGGACATCTGGTTCGGCATGTGGGTCATAAATTTTTCAAGTCCCACAAGCTTTAAATACTGCTTCGCCCACTTGATCCTCGCTGCCCTCGGCATCCCCCGGAACGATAACGGCAGCGCCACATTTTCCACCGCATCCATCGTCCCGATCAGGTTGTAGGACTGGAAGATAAACCCGACCCGCTCTCTTCGGAAGGTCACAAGCTGTTTTTCATTCAACTTTTCTATATGCTTTCCGGCGATCACGATCTCCCCTTTTGTCGGGTGCTCCAGACCTGCCAGCATGTTTAAAAGCGTCGATTTACCGGAACCGGACGGTCCGGTGATCGCGCAGAATTCGCCCCGGTGGATCTCAAAACTCACACCGTTTAACGCGTAAACCTTCTCCTCGCCCATGCGGTAAACCTTATACAGATCTTTTACCTGTATCACCGCATCTTCCTTCTGCTGCATCCGTCCGCCCCCTTCTTCTTAAATTTTTACAGCGTTTTTTCTCCGATTCTTTTTATATTTCAAGTATATCGTTCCCATCGTGTTCTGACTATATAAAATTACTTAATTATTCTTACAATTTCTTACGTTCTTCCAAATCCGCAGAACCCACGGTCAATTCTCTCCGCAGTCATAGAAAAAAGGGAATCTCTCCGGTTTTACTGAAACCGTAGAAATTCCCTTTGCGCCTTCCCTATTCCATTTTTTCCTTCTTCCCGGAAAGTCTCCTCTTAAATTCTTTCAGGTACTCTTCCAACGACACATACTGTCCATTGTTTACCCGGTATGACGGATTCCACATCCGCACGACCCGGACCTCTGCCTCGTCCTTCTTTGTTTCCTTCACCGGTCGGTAGTCCCTGTCCGCAAAGAATACATCTCCCCGGACCAGATCCTTCCATTTCATATAGATCTCACGGTTCTTTTTCTGTTTTTTATTCTGGAAAACTTCCATGACGATCAGCCGGAAGAGATCCTCGCCGCAGCAGACCACGGTCTTTGGATTTAAGAGGCGGATCTGCTTCTTGATAAACTCGATATAATACTGACCGTAATCCATGCTGACTTCGTCGGCCGCGCCTTTTCCACCGCGTTTATTGATATAGAGGACTGCTGCCTTTTCCCTGAGCTTCTTTCCTGAAAGCTTACACTCCTCGCCGGGATGTTTTTCCTCCCAAAGGATCTTCTGCATGCTTGTGAGATAATCCAGATATTCCACCCGGCCGGAGGGACTTTTTCCGGACAGGAAATCCGCGCGGATGTCCGATGCCACCGGCATCGTCTCACCCTTCTGGATCATCTTTCTCATATTTGTCTCTTTTAATATGTAAAGCGTCCCGTCATAATGTTCCGGATCCGCGATTCCGTCGACATGAAAATTTCTCTGATCCAGCTCCGGATAGCAGGTGTTCCCAAAGGGATCTTCCTCCATCTGCTGCATCAGCTCCCACAACACATAAAGTTCCTCTATAGAGCGGCATTTCGCGACCTGCCCTTCCAGAACGATCTGTTCCATCGTCTTTCTCATAGTTCCTCCACCGCGCGTTTCCCGCAGTTTTTCATTTGCATTTCTGACTTTCTCCAATGTCCTTTTTCCACGGGATTTCACGAATTTCATCTGGCAGTTCTTCCTGCCCTGCAGAATTTGTCCACTTATTTTTCTTCTGTTTCTCTGCACTCACTGTTTTATATTTTAACACAATTTTCTTAAAAAAAATAGTGGAAATTCTGTTTCAGATTCGCTATAATAGTAAAAATGCCTAAGTGCGGTCACATACGATGCGGATCGCCGTGAGGCCTGAAAGGAGATTATAAACATCATGAGACACATGTTAAATCCTCTTGACTTTTCTCTTGAGGAGACGGAAAGTCTTTTAGAACTTGCCGCCGACATTGAGAAAGACCGTTTCCGATACGCACATGTATGTGACGGAAAGAAATTAGCTACTCTCTTCTATGAGCCCAGCACAAGAACCCGTTTAAGCTTTGAAGCTGCCATGTTAAATCTTGGAGGTTCCGTTCTCGGATTTTCCTCCGCTGATTCCAGTTCCGCTTCCAAGGGCGAAAGTGTTTCCGATACAATCCGTGTTATTTCCTGTTACGCAGATATCTGCGCGATGAGACATCCAAAGGAAGGCGCCGCTTATGTAGCCTCCACCAAATCTTCGATTCCTGTTATTAACGCCGGAGACGGCGGTCACCAGCATCCCACACAGACTTTAACCGATTTATATACGATCCGTTCTTTAAAGGGCAGACTCTCCAATATGACGGTCGGACTCTGCGGAGATCTGAAATTTGGCCGTACCGTTCACTCCCTGATCAACGCGCTGTCCCGCTATGAGGGAATCCGTTTTATCCTGATCTCCCCGCCGGAATTAAAGGTACCGGATTATATCAAGGAGAGTGTCCTTGATGCCAAAAATATCGAGTACCGTGAGACGACCAGTCTTGATGACGCGATGGAAGAACTGGATATCCTCTACATGACAAGAGTCCAGAAGGAGCGTTTCTTCAATGAGGAAGACTACATCCGCATGAAGGACTGCTACATTCTTGATAAGGATAAGATGAAGCTTGCGAAACCGGATATGTATGTGCTTCACCCGCTCCCGCGTGTCAACGAGATCTCTGTTGAGGTGGACGATGACCCGCGTGCCGCTTACTTCAGACAGGCCCAGAACGGCGTATATGTCCGTATGGCACTCATTATGACATTACTGGAGGTAGAAAAGCCATGTTAAATATCAGCGGAATTCAGGAAGGCGTTGTCCTTGACCATATCCAGGCGGGCAAGAGCATGGATATCTATCGCTATCTGCGCCTCGGCGAGTTAGACTGCACAGTCGCGATCATCAAGAACGCAAAGAGCAACAAGATGGGAAGAAAAGACATCATCAAGATCGAGGGACCGTTAGACTCCATCGACCTTGATATCCTCGGCTATATCGACCACAACATCACCGTCAATATCATCCGCGACGACAAGATCGCCGAGAAGCGCACCCTGCATCTCCCGAAGATCTTAAAGAACGTGATCCACTGCAAGAACCCGCGCTGCATCACCTCCATCGAGCAGGAGCTGCCGCATATTTTCTATCTCGATGATAAGGATCATGAGGTATATCGCTGCAGATATTGTGATGAGAAGCACAGTTAATTCCGCTTCCGCAGGTTGCGAAGTGCTGTAAAACGCAGAAAAGAGAACCATCCCCGGCGCGATCCGCCGGGTTTTGGTTCTCTTTTTTTCTTTCTATCTTTCTTTTATTATAATCTCGCGATCACAGCATCCACATACTCTTCTGTAGATGCCTCACCATGGAGATCTCTTGTCAGGTGCTTTCCTTCCGCAAGGACTTCATCCACTGCTTTTCGGATGCGGGATGCCGTCTCGTTTTCACCAAGATACTCAAGCATCATGCATGCGGACCACAGGAATGCGGTCGGATTTGCAAGGTGCTTTCCGGCAATATCCGGAGCACTTCCGTGAACGGCTTCGAACATTGCGTAATCGGAACCGATGTTGCTGGACGGTACAAGTCCAAGGCCGCCGATCAGACCGCTGCAAAGGTCGGAGAGAATGTCGCCGTAGAGGTTCTGCATTACCATCACATCAAACTGGTTCGGGTTCATAACGAGCTGCATGCAGGTGTTGTCGATGATCTTGTCATCAGCCTCAATTTCCGGGTAATCCTTTGCAACTTCACGGAAGATCGCGAGGAACATGCCGTCAGACATCTTGAGGATGTTTGCCTTGTGAACGCAGGTAACTTTCTTTCTGCCGTTCTTCTTCGCGTACTCGAAGGCGTCGCGGATGATGCGCTCAGATGCTTTCTTGGTAACGATCTTGATCGCGTGAACCGTGTTCTCATCGATCTGTTCTTCTTTTCCGACATACAGACCTTCGGTGTTCTCACGGAAGATCACGATATCCACGTTCTTAAACGGAGTTTTTACCGCATCATTGGACTTTACCGGGCGGATATTCGCGTAGAGATCATACTTGCCTCTAAGGGTAACGTTTAAGGAACGGAATCCCTTTCCAACCGGGGTCGTGATCGGGGACTTTAAGAGAACTTTTGTGCGCTCGAAGGAAGCATACGCCTCGTCCGGAATCAGGGCACCGTTCCTCTTCCACTCATCCTCGCCGACATTGTAGATCTCATACTCAAGCGGCGCTTTTGCTGCCTCTAAGATCTTTAAGACATTGTCCACTAACTCCGGACCAATTCCATCGCCGCGAAATACTGTTACTGTGTGTTTCATGTTAAAACTCCTCCTGATTTTTAAATTCCCAGCAGACCTGCCGGTATTGTATGTGTCATATGGTATACCTGCTCTTCGGGAATCCCATGATCAAGCAGGTATTGCATATATTCTTCAATTGCAAGCTCCCAGTGCGGATTTTCTGTCTGGCCGCCGTCTGTGTCGACCATGACATTTTTGTATCCGACTTCTTTGATGATCTCAAGGTTATCCGGCAGATTGCTCTTATATGTTCCGCCTCCCATGTTCTGGGCATAACAGCGCTCCAGGATCACACCGTAGTCCTTTACCATGCGGATCTGGTCTTCAACGCTCATGTCAACGACCCACCATTCCGGATGGGTGACTACGATCTTCTTCACCCCAAGGTTTCTGGCCGCTTCCACCACCGTGAAGGATTCCTCCGGCGAGATGTGCGCCGTGCCGAGAACCGCGTCATAGTCACGGACAAGCTCCAGAATCGTTTTCAGCTCCGGAACGATCGTCCTGTCTTTTATGACCTCCACGCACCGGCTCGTGTCCTGCTTCATCTTTTCCAGATGGTTCTTTGCCGACTGGGTCGGAAGCCAGACGACCTTTGCGCCCATGCGGAGTGCCACGTCAACGGCCTTCGGATTCATTCCACCGACCACCCGGTTCAGCGTGATCCCGCCGAACATCGTGAAGTCGTTCGTCTTCCCATGTACGATCTCGTTGTGGCGGTTACAGAGATATGCCCGGTCCACCGTCGATCCCTGATGAGTCTTGATCACGATGGCCCGCGCGCCTACACGGATCGCGGCTTCCATCAGTTCAAAGTCATCATAGGCACGAAGGCGCAGATCCGGATTTGTATGAACATGCATGTCGATAACACCCTTCATAAGATCCATTCTCATCTGCTTTGTTCCTCTCTGATCATTTTTTACTGTTGCTTTCTTACGAGAATCATTTTATACTAAATTTGTTATTAAAAAAAGACCCAAAATCATATACCCGGTATCGATATTTCCGATATCTGTTTTTGAACATGATCCGTTACCCTGCAGGCCGTGAAATGGAGATACCGCCCACTATTCCGATATTTTCTTACCGACTATATGACTGAAAGGAAAATATATCCTATGGACCTGAAGGAATTAAACTATGTTGTGACCGTCGCAAACGAGGGAAGTATCTCCCGCGCCGCGGAGAAGCTTTTTATGAGCCAGTCCAGCTTAAGCCAGGCGATCCGTGTCCTGGAGCAGGATCTCGGGACCTCTGTCTTCGTCCGCACCACCCGCGGAGTCCGACCAACTGCCGCCGGAGATGCCTTTATTTCCCACGCAAAGCAGATCCTGCAGCAGTACCGCGCCGCATGCAGTGAGGCCGCAGACATCGAAAATCTCAACGGCGGTACCGTGATCTTCGGGATCAGCACCTACCGCGGCACGTATCTTTTGCCTCCGGTTTTAAAGCGCTTCCGCGCCCTCTATCCAAAAGTCCATGTTGAGATCTGTGAGATGGACAGCATTGACCTCGAGGATCAGCTCCTGGAAGGTCTTCTTGACCTCGCCCTGATCGCTGCCCCGCCGGTCCGGATCAGACACGGCGTTTCGCCGTTCATGCGCGATGAGATCATGATCGTCACCACCGCGGATCATCCGGTCATGGAATTCGCCAGAACATGTGAATCCGATCCGGAGCTTTCCTGGATCGATCTCAAGGACACCGCCGCCTTCGAATATATTTTCGGACCACCCAATACCGTGCTCGGCCGTGTTGGCCGTCAGGCGCTGCGGGATGCCGGAATCGAGCCCCTTGGGCAGGGCACCGATCTCTCCGCCTCCTTCGCCGCCGCTATGGCAAGAGAAGGCGCCGGCCTCGCCTTCACCTACCGTTCCTGCCGTGTCCCAGGAGATCATTTCCGCTATCTCCGAGTAGGAAAAGAAGGAATCTTCCTTGACCTCGCCCTGGCATGGCCCGCCGGAAAATACTGCTCCCGGGCAGCATCAGCACTGGCAGAACTGTTTCAGGAGATGGCTCCGGAGCTGCTGGAAAGATAATGGAAGCCAAAAAAATAGGCTCCGCCTATTCAACTCCCCTGTCCTTCAATCTTGAGGGGAGGGGTTTCCTTTTTCTTTGTTTTCCCGCATAATAGTCTTATGAATATCTTACAGGAAACCTTTACGGACTATTATGAAGAAATTAAATATACTCTCCATCCCAGATCCACTGAGATGCGAAACATTGACAAGATGATCCATTGTGGCGATTCTTCTCACGGTGGCGCCATGTATGGCTGTCCTCACTGTGGAAAGCTTAAGTTTGTTCCTTTCCGCTGTCACAGCCAGTTTTGTCCTTCCTGCGGCAATAAGTATTCTATGGAACGTACCTTTTCCATGGTCTGCAAGCTTATTAATGTTCAGCATCGTCACTGTGTTTTCACCATTGATGAGGATCTTCGTGTTTTTTTCTCAATGACCGCTCCCTCCCTCACTGCCTGTTTCATGCTGTTACCAGTGTTGTTTCCAGAATGTTTTCTAATCTCAATAAATCCAGAAACTTCACTCCTGGTTTTATCATGGTTCTGCATACCTTTGGAAGAGATCTCAAGTGGAATCCTCATATCCATTGTCTTATTTCTGAAGGCGGTTACAGCGATGATGGCTTTTGGCGCAACATCAACCATTTCAACTACAATTTCCTGCGTAATGCTTTCCGCACTGCCCTTCTTAATGAAATGGAACTTAAACTTGGTCCTTCTTTCAAGAAAGTAAAGGCTGCCTGTTATTCCAAGCATGAACACGGGTTTTGTGTTTATGCAAAGCCTAATAAATGTGATCCCTCAACTGTAATAAAATATATCGGCCGTTACCTCGGATGGCCTGTAATCGCTACATCCAGAATCGACTCTTACGATGGGGATTCCGTTACTTTTCATTACAATCGCCACGAGGATAATAAATATGTTGTTGAAACAATTCCGGCAATTGACTTCATTAAGTGTTTGATCCGACATATACCAGAAAAAAATTTCAAAACGATCCGGTATGGTGGCCTTTATGCCCGCCATCGTGATCGTCATGCCCGCGAAAAGCGGGCATTTTTCAATTCAAGAGAGCGCCGCAGGCGGTCTTTCCTATAAATTAAAAATCCGTCGTACTGCGGACATACTTACCGGTCTGAATGCAATACGCCCTGTACTGCTGATAAAACTCTCCGAACTTTTCCTTATATCCCGAATCGACATCACAGCACTCATCCAGGAATCTTCCCAGCCAGTTGTTATCTTCGCGGTATGCCTCAATAGCATCCTCCACAGCCTTCGGCAGCGGCGTTTTGAACTTCATCGCTATTGCCATCTTCGCCCCTTCGATAATCCAGCGCATAATATACGGACCTGCTTCTTCGTACAGATACTCCGCATAGTTCTTGATATCGCTGTCGCCTTCGATCTTCGCATTGAAGGGAATAACGATCAGCCTGCGCCAGATACCGTCATCGTTTGCACCGACTTTCGGAAGGTGATTCGTGTAAAGCACGATTGTATGGCTCGGTGTATAAGTGAACGGCGCCTTGAACTTCTTTTCCGCCAAGATCTCATCCGTGGAGCACAGCTGCTTTACTACTGAAGTATTCAGCCTCATGCCTTCTTCCATCTCGGAAGCGATAATGAGGCGCTTCCCTTTAAGCTCCGTCATTTCCGGCTTCACATTTCTCTTGCAGTTCATGGTCAGCGTCTCTGCGGATATCTTCCCACTATAGGTTCCCATCACCCTGGCGATCGTATTCCAGAAGGTTGATTTCCCGTTTGCTCCACCGCCATACGCGATGATGAGATGTTCCTGGTAAACCTTACCGATAGCCGCCATTCCGACCACGACCTGCACATAATCGATCAGTTCCTGATCCCCGCAAAAGAACAGCTGAAGGACATCCTCCCAGACATCCTTACCCTCATCTCCGGGTGAGCAAGTTGTCAGCTTTGTGATGTAATCCTCCGGATCATGTTCTTTCGCGCCATCCAGTCCCTTCTGCAAGTCATAGGTTGCTTCCGGCGTATTCAGCAAATTTTCATCCTTGTCCAGATCCTTCACATCAACTGCCAGCATCGGCTTCGCTACATTCAGTGCAGAAACAACATATTTCCAGTCCCGCCTTTTCATGACGAACGCCAGATAGGTCTTTGCACCCTGCAAAGCAAACTTCAACCCCATGCTTCCCTGCGGTATCTGCTTATCCAGAGCCTTGCCGCCTGTCTTCACAACCTCTTCCGATACACCGGCATATACCAATGCCGAAATTGCCGCAGCCAGGCATTCTTCCGCATCCGCAAGCTGCAGATCAAGGAACTCTTCCATAGCTCCTACCGCCAGCTGCCTGTTTTCAATCCAGGCAGCTCCATCAAAACGGAGATAATCCGTGGCATCCGAATATCTGAGCACATCCCCGTATTCTTGGATCAACGCTTTTGCCTGTCCCATATCGGAGTAATCACCAGGCTTATAGCATCCGTTCTGGAAGTCAGCATTGTAATCCTCCGGATCCACATACCTGTCCTGATCCTTGATCTTGTTCCTGAAGAACTTCACCGCTGAATACCAGATGCTCTTCAGCTCTTCCTTATCCAATGGCGGATCACACTTCGCAGCTTCTTCCATAAAAATCCGCTTCGCCTTGTCAGTCTCCCCGAAACGCTTAAGCGCCTTGCCCGCGAAAAGGGAAAGCGTATTATTCCTGGATCACTGCGGTATCACTCCGCCTGTCCTGCCACCGCCATCCCATTCATCTGCGTCCTCTTCTTCTTCGATATCCGACTTCGACTGAATATCTTCATCAATCGTCGTCCAGCCTTCATGCCAGATAACATCTCCGGTATCCGCGCCGTAGATAAACCTCGCAGCATCAAGAGCCTTCTTATCAAAGAAGGGGTACTTCCTCACGATTCCCCTCTTCAGCCCGGCATACAAATCCTCGTCCGTGATCCCGTCCGTTTCAAAATAAATATGAAACCTCGGTCTCACTCCCTTGCCCGGTTTGTCCTTCATGTGGTGGCGGCTGAATGCTATTGAATAGGAATAATCTCCCATCAGCTCTTCCACCTTCTCCGGAGTGATCCAGTCCTCCGGATCATCGGAGTGATCATTGTCGCAATCCATAATGATCACATTTGTGCAGATGAAGTTATCGATATTGCGGTAGTTCTTCTTATATTCCGCACATACATGGTCCAGCTTCACCGCTTCCTTCATACCGGCTGCATCCATGACCTCTACCTTATTCGGGTAGAGACAGTTTTTCGGATCGCCGGATACATTCGCTGTCTGTAAAATCAAACGCATCCTTATTCCTCCCGAAAAATCTTTGTGATTAACCCAGCTTCTTCTTTCCTGTAACAATCGCTTATCCCATTGGAACCATCCCCTTTCGTATTTTTTGAAGCCTTCTTTTGACTTCCAAAGGATCTAAGTTCCCATTCCGGTCAGATTCCGATTTCTGGCCGGATTTTTTTCAACATTTTTCTCCTGGCATGAATCGCTTCCTTTTTATAAGCAAATGACCGCCTCGATTTTTTGCCTGATCATCGGAAAAGCAACCTTCCGGGAACTTATGCCTTGTGAAAGGGACAGAAAAAAAGCTTTTTCAAAAAACTTTCCGGAAAAATCGGAAAACGTCGCTTTCGGGAACTTAGACCAGATAGAACGGCAGGGAAGCCGCTCGGAAAGGAAGGTGCTGCAGATGCAGAAAGAAATGATTGAAGAGACCGCTTGCTTAGACGCAGAAGACGAGGATCTTATCGACACCCTCACAGCCATCAGCGTCGTGGCAAAGCGGCTCGCAGTAAAACTCAGAAATGAACTGTCAACGGAAGGAGAAAGACAAGATGGGAAAAATGAGTGAATTATCTTCAGAACTCTCCGAACTGAAAACCTACGGAGAAAAAATCATCACCGTCACAGACACATTGACGGAACTGTTTTCGGATTTAAGGCGCGGGGGTGAGATCATCATCAGCATTGCGGACTCCCTGATCTCCCTGTTTTCTTCAGGAGATATCGAACAGGAAGAAAAGCCCGCTGCCAAACCTGCGAAGAAAACCCAGAAGGCAGCCACGAAGGAAGAGCCACCGGCAAAAACCTATACAAAGGAAAATGTCCGCGCACTGCTCTCCCGCACGGCAAACGAAAACGGTGGCAAGCATAAAGCCGAAGTCAGGGACATCGTAAGAAAGTATGGCAACGGAGGCAGCCTTACCGACGTCGATGCGAAAGACTATCCGGCATTGGTCGCTGAAGTGGAGGGACTGAAAGATGCCTAAACATGCATTACTCTCAGCCTCCGCAAGCCACAGGTGGCTGAACTGCCCGCCCAGCGCAAAACTCTGTGCGGAAGCGGATAACCAGAGCAGCCCCCTATGCCCAGCAGGGAACCGATGCACACGCACTCTGCGAACACAAGGTGCTTGCAGCACTCGGAAGGGATTCTCCCGATCCTACGGAAGACTTGGACTACTTTGATCAGGAAATGGCCGACTGTACCGATGAATATTGTTCCTATGTTATGGAGCAGCTTCAGGAAGCCAGAAAATACTGCAAAGATCCAGAAGTCCTTGTTGAGCAGAGACTGGACTTTTCCAGATGGGTACCCGAAGGATTCGGAACAGGCGATTGCCTGATCGTTGCAGACAAGGTGCTTCACATCATTGATTTTAAGTATGGTCTCGGCATCCTCGTTGATGCCAATGACAATCCTCAGATGATGTGCTACGCACTCGGAGCCCTGGATATCTATGACGGGATTTATGATATCGAAACCGTCAAGATGACGATCTTCCAGCCCCGCCGCGGAAACATCAGCACCTGCACGATGGACAAAACGAATCTCCTGCAATGGGCAGAAACATTCTTAAAGCCCACATCAGCACTGGCATATAACGGTGAAGGCGAATTCAAAGCCGGTGATCATTGCCAGTTCTGCACAGTGAAGGCAACATGCCGCAAGTGTGCGGAATACAACCTTGAAATGGCTCAGTACGATTTTGAGATGCCCGCCAACCTGGATGAAGCAGAAATCGCAGCCATCCTCCCCCGCATCGATGAACTGATAGCGTGGGCCGGCGATATCAAGGAATACGCACTCCAACAGGCTATGTCCGGCACGGAATATCCCGGATTCAAAGTCGTGGAGGGCAGGTCAATCAGAAAATATACGGACGAAGCCGCTGTTGCTTCCGCCGTAGAAAAAGCCGGATATGATCCCTATGAAAAAAGGTTCCCGGTATCACGGCAATGACTTCCCTCTTAGGGAAAAAACGTTTTGAAGAACTACTGAGCGGCATGATCACAAAGCCGCCAGGCAAACCAGCACTCGTGCCGGATACAGATAAGCGACCGGCACTTAACACAGCCAAAGATGATTTCAGTGAAGAATAAGGAGAAAAAAATTATGGCAAACAAAGTATCTATTCCGACAAAAGTTATTACAGGCATTAACACCAGATGGAGCTATGCGAACGTGTGGGATCCGAAGAGCATCAATGGAAGACCCCCTAAGTACAGCGTATCCCTCATCATCCCGAAGTCCGACACCGTGACGCTCGACAAGATCAACGCCGCAATCCAGGCCGCTTACGAAGAGGGCCAGAGCAAGCTCAAGGGAAACGGCAAGTCCGTTCCGCCTCTTGCAGCACTCAAGCTTCCTCTCCGCGACGGTGACAAGGAAAGACCGGATAATGAAGCTTACAAGAACAGCTACTTCATCAACGCCAACAGCGCATCCGCACCCGGTATCGTGGACGCGGACAGGAATCTTATCCTTGAACGTTCCGAAGTATATTCCGGTGTGTACGGCAGGGCTTCCATCAATCTGTATGCTTTCAACAGCAACGGCAACAAGGGTATCGCCTGCGGCCTGAACAACCTTCAGAAGATCCGCGACGGTGAACCCCTCGGAGGCAAGTCCAGAGCAGAGGATGACTTCGCAACGGACGATGAGGACGATTTCCTTTCATAACAAACGTAACCCTTTAACCCACGGGGCGACGGCGATCCTGCTGCCGTCCCTCTTCTTTTTCAGGAGCAAAACACATGGAAAAAATCAGAGAAATGTCAATCGACTTAGAGACTTACAGCGATGTGAACATCTCCAAATGCGGTGCTTACAAATACGCTGAGTCTGACCAATTTGAGATACTGCTCTTCGGAGTCTCCATAAACGGCGGACCGGTACAGGTATATGATCTTGCATGCGGCGACACCATCCCGGATGATATCCTTGCAGCACTATCCGATGAATCAATAACAAAATGGGCCTTTAATGCTTCCTTTGAACGCATCTGTCTTTCAAACTGGCTGAAGCGCCACCGTCCGGAAGACTTTTACGGCTACAGCATCCCGGAAGACCCGGCTTCAAAATATCTGGATCCTTCATCATGGAAATGCTCCATGACCTGGTCGGCATATCTCGGACTTCCGTTATCACTCGCAGGCGCCGGTGCTGTTCTCGGACTTGAAGAACAGAAGCTCACAGAAGGCAAAGACCTCATTCGCTATTTCTGCGTACCCTGCAAGCCCACGAATGCAAACGGCGGACGCACCCGTAACCTTCCCCAGCATGACAGCGCAAAGTGGATCAGGTTCAAAGAATACAACCGACGTGATGTGGAAGTGGAAATGTCTATCCAGAAACGGCTTTCAAAATATCCGGTTTCTGAGCAGATATGGGATGAATATCATCTCGATCAGGAAATAAACGACAGAGGCATTGCCCTTGATATGGTCATGGTGGAGAATGCGATCTTATTTGATGAACGCTCCCGCTCTGACCTGACAGCCTCCATGCAGGACATTACCGACGTTGATAACCCGAACAGCGTAGCCCAGATGAAGCAGTGGCTTTCCGATAACGGAATCGAAACAGAATCCCTCGGAAAAAAGGATGTCGCAAAACTGATTGAAGATACCAGCGGCAAGGTGGAAGATGCTCTCCGTCTCCGCCTCCAGCTTGCGAAGTCATCCGTCAAAAAACATCAGGCAATGCAGAACGCAGTCTGTAAAGACGGCAGGGCTCACGGCATGTTCCAGTTCTACGGAGCAAACAGATCCGGCAGATGGGCCGGCAGGCTGATACAGCTGCAGAATCTTCCGCAGAACCACATGAAGGGTCTCGCAGAAGTCAGGGAAATAGTAAGATCCGGTGATTATGAAACAATGGAACTCTTATATGATGATATCCCGGGCGCTCTTTCACAGCTGATCAGAACCGCCTTCGTTGTCAGGGACGGAATAAGTTAATTGTCTCCGACTTCTCGGCAATAGACGCCCGTGTCCTTGCTTTCCTCGCAGGCGAAAAATGGCGTTCCAAAGTATTCGCTGAAGGAAAAGACATCTACTGCGCTATCGCCAGCCAGATGTTCGGCGTCCCTGTCGAAAAGCACGGGATCAACAGCCACCTCAGGCAGAAAGGAAAAATCGCGGAACTCGCCCTCGGATACGGCGGATCCATCGGTGCCTTAAAATCTATGGGTGCCCTCGATATGGGCTTGACCGAAGATGACCTTCAGCCGCTTGTTGATGCCTGGCGCATGTCCAACCCCTTTATCACTGAATTCTGATGGGATATAGACCGTGCCGTAAAAACAACCATCACCCAGCGCGTCCAGACCGAAGTGCGTGGGATCAAGTTCATGTATAAAAGCGGGATGCTCTTTATCAAACTTCCTTCAGGCAGGCTACTCTCTTATGTGAAGCCAAAGATCGGGGAAAACAAATTCGGCGGGGAATCCGTCACCTATGAAGGTATCGGTGCCACCAAGAAACGGGAACACATCGAATCATACGGTCCGAAATTTGTTGAGAATATTGTTCAGGCTGTCAGCAGGGACATCCTCTGCTATGCCATGCGAACCCTCTCCCATTGCTTTATTGTCGGGCACGTCCACGATGAACTGATAATAGAATGCAGCCCCGGCGTTGACCTCAATGTAGTCTGTCAGCAGATGGGAAGATCTCCGGACTGGATGCCGGATATCCTTCTTCGGGCTGATGGTTATGAGACATTTTTTTACAAGAAAGACGACTGACTCGAAAATTAGCCAGGAACGGCACCGCTGCCGCCCCTGGCATTTTCTTTTTCAGAAGGTATTACTTCTTCTTTTTCTTCTTGCCGCAGTACAGCCCAAAGAACTTCCTGCAAGCCTGCTCACATTCGTCAACAACCTGATATCCTCTACTGGATTTCAGTTGAATCTTCTCGAAAATCTCATCCATCTCCACCCCTGCAAGCTTCATGGTTACGATATCGCAGTAACACTTGTCAATCGTTTCCAGATGCTTAAGCAGGCGTGCCAGTTTCTCTTCGTCAGGTTCATTATCCTGCTCACAGGGATACTGGTCGTAGACACCGACTTCTTCAGTCAGATCGGAAAAGATGATCTCCGGATTATTGTCCTTCTCAGGATTGTAACGCTCATACTCACCCTTATGGATGCAACCCTTACAACGATTGCTCTTCGGGCAGAACTTTGGTGACCCGTCCTTCTTTTTTCCGATGATGCATCTACCGGCACGGTGCTTCTTCAGGTAAGCGTTGATCTGTTCGTCGCAATCCTGCTTCAGCCCTTCGTACTTTTCCGGAGGAACCGCTACATAACCGATCAGGAATGTAATCCCTGCGTACCTTCTGGTGGTCAGGTTCTCGGACTTGATATACGATGCTTCGTTAACGAAATCCCTCTTCAGCCATACCGGCGCCAGCACATATCCCTCCGGGATCGGCGTGCCGTCGTATGTCTTCTTCTCTCTTTTTTCCTGTGTTGACTTAGTTGCCTGTGTTACACTTTTTGTCATTTTCATTCTCCGTTTCTCTGAAACCGGAGAAATCCGATGACATTCCCAGCTTTATAAGGCGATCATCCATTGAAACATCCTCCGTTTCAGTGTTTGACCACGCCCGTCTGCAAGGCTGGCTTGTATTGAAATTTCAACAGCACCCGTACTCCAAGTCAGACAACACCCTCGCGATAGGCATTCATCTTTCCGGATGCAGGTCTTTTAACGTCATCCCTTCCAGGACGTAAATCTATGATTCACCGCCGTCGCGGATCTTCATCTACTGTACAAAGGAGATTTCAGGCTCATTTTTCTGACCTGCCTCCTGTCCAAACAACAAAAAAGCCACTTAGATCACATTTCCAGAAATCAAAGCACGACGATATAATCTTCGTGGCTCTGAGTCCTGTAATGCGCATCCAAGTGGCTTTACGAGTGACTCGATATTATCTTACTTTTCTTGCTGCCGCCCCTGCATAAACCGGTATTTTACGGTCACCGCAAAGATGACATTTTATGTTCAAGACCTCATTCTCCTGCAACGGTTTC
>ERZ1673736.1764-NODE-1764-length-26755-cov-9.671948_pt1 | contig 26755 bp, 20 predicted proteins | sample MGYA00580212_ERZ1673736 | MGnify/ENA primary metagenome ERZ1673736 (study PRJEB41218, sample SAMN15661752) | gut metagenome | host: Homo sapiens | place: Canada: London | collected 2015-08-20/2019-03-30 | study: EMG produced TPA metagenomics assembly of...
ATCGCCCCTCATTTCTATTTTATCTTGTTTGTACCCCTTGTACACCGATGTTTCATATTCTTTGTACTTATCCGTAATGGCTTTAATATTTCCATCATTATCCGTAACGACGGCAGTTTCTTTATTTAATATCTTTGCAATTTCAAGATACCGCTTAAATGTCACTCCTCCTACTGTCATTACATCTATTCCGTCCTGTATAGGAAGTCTACCTTCATGTGTATCCATATATGCTCGCTGCACAACCAGTTCATCTGAATCTCCCTCTACTAAGATTGATTTTTTACAAAGAATTAGGCGCAGCGTATCATAACCTGCCACTTTTTTGAAGAATTCAAAAGTTTCCTTCTTAAGTGATTTCATTGAGCAACAACTATCGTCTGAAAGTAAAATCAGATTTTCCAATCCGAGTTTATTAGCGACAAAGCTGCTATGCGTTGATGCTATAATTTGTTTCCCAGATGCAGCCTTTTCAATAACTCCCATCAATTCGCTTAATCTAGAAAAAGACAAATGACTTTCAGGCTCTTCAATCAAAATAATGCTTGCTTTTTCTGCCTGTTTATGGCTTAAAGCTAATTGTGTTTTTATAATACACTGTGCCCCTTTTCCAGCATGAGCAAAAGGAATTCCATCCACTTGCGTAACTAAACTCGACTCCCAAGAGTTCTGAACCCCTTGATCAGCACTCAATGATAATTTTCCGTCCATAATGGTTGATGCGGCACTAATTTTCTCATTGATTGACTGAATTGCTTCATTTTGCGCAAACTCATCTATCATATTCCTATGAGCCTGTGTTATTGCTGTTATATCCTCTGGTTCAAGAAAGTCTTTTACTACTCTGGAAATATATACATCAGACCCATTTTGGTATCTGTAATTTGATGAATCGATCATTACAGATTTTATTGGTATAAATCTTGGAATTTTCTCATCTCTGCTAAAAGAAAACCATCTCGCTTCATAAAATTCAATGGGTAAACTCGTAAGTTTTTCTGTTTTTATCAAGCTTTCATATTCTGCATTAAATTTGTCAGAAAACCTTATTAAGAATCTGATGCCTTCTATGCCATCACGGCTTTCTGAATTACCGTTTCCTTCATATTCAGGCAATGTTCCACTTTTAAAGTATAGCTCAATCATTATTTCCGGCGGTGCAATCGGGCGTCCATTCTCTACAGATTTGAGATACTCCTCAACTGCCTCTCTGTTAAATAAATATGTTGATAACTGATTTCTAATATTCCGGCCAGCATACATACCTGTTAAAGCTACATGAATGGCTTCAAGAATAGTAGACTTTCCAGATTCATTATCACCAACCAATAGATTGATATTTTCATTAAATTTAATTTCAAATGGGTTTTTGAACTTTTTAAAGTTTTGAATGATTACCTTCTCAATAGCCATTTGTAACCTCCTATCTTCGACTTTACTCCACGCCTAATGCCTTAAACACCGCATCCTCCGCACTCTGATACGGAATCAGCTGAAATGCACTCATCAGATCAACCGGAACACTTGCGAAATCAACAAATGAGGTACTCGGAATCAGTACCTTCTTTGCACCGCTGTCCAGGCACACTTGAAGCGTGTTGGCAAGCTCATCTACCTTTATCATTGTGCCGCTGATTGTAATATCCCCAAGAATTGCCAGATTGCTGATTACTGGCTTTCCCAGTGCAATCGAGCAAAGAGCAATCACTGTAGGCAGTGCCAGTTTCTCGGTCATGCCGATACCCTGCAAATCCTGATAATTGATGATGTAATCTTTGGTCGATGTGCTGATAGAGCCGCTGATCCGGTTGCCGTTGGCTTTCAAATAGTTAAATGCCGTGTTCACAGCTTCCTTGCACTTGGAATCACTGCCTAAGCCTGTCCGTTCAATCTTGCCATTTCCCGGAAGCATCTGGCTTTCCAAACGGAACACGCCAATCATACCGCTTTTTCCTCTGGATACAGTATAAACCTGTCCCGGATTGCACATTCCATCCGGTATCAGCTTACCGCCACCCTGCTCCGGTACAGAAACATAATGTTCGGACATATCCTCCAGATCGATATAGGAGAAATTCACATCGTAAAACTCCATGCCGCCCAGCTTTTTCAACTGTTCTTTGACACGGCGACGCATTTCCAATGCAATCTGGATGATTTCTTCCAGCTCTTCTTTCGTAAACTCGCCATTCGGGTACATCAGCTTCAGATAACCGTCTACCATGCGGCGGACTGCAATCGTATCACGCTGATTCAGATTCCTTCCCAGACGAAAATAGTGGTCAAGTGCGTCACCGTACTGTTCCTTGCGAAGTTCCCGGATAAATTCAGCCAGATAATCACTGATAAAACCGTAATCATCAGTAAAATGTTCTGGCCTGAACTTCGGAATCTCCCAACCTGGAAGATAACAGTGCATACGGTCAAGGAATGCCGTATCTGTTCCCATTTCCGGCGGGAAAGGTGCAAACAGACTGGAGGTTTTCAAAAGCACATCCACACTCTGGTTGATGTTTCCCACAAATACCATAGAAGCAGTAGCAGCCTTTTCTTCTTTGCCACGGGCAAAAGAGCCGGATGCCATGTAGTCTTTCATAATCTGGATGCCATCTTTATCCTTGAACTTGATACCCGCCACTTCATCAAAAGCAACGCAATCCCACAAACCAACCAGTCCGACGGTTTTGCGCCCCATATTGTAAAAGAGATTTGCAACTGTTGTCTGTCCACCGGAAATCAAAATACTGTTGGGAGAAATCTCTTTGAAGAGATGTGACTTACCAGTACTTCTCGGTCCCAGTTCACAAAGGTTAAAATTGTTCTCGACCAATGGAATCATACGGGTCAGGAGTAGCCATTTCTCACGGTATGTAAATTCATCCGGCTCCATGCCGATAGACCGAAGAAGAATATCCAGCCATTCATCCTTGGTAAAAGCTCTTCGCCCCTGCTTCAGCTCGTCAATATCAATATGTGGCATCTGGATCGGTGTCAGCTTCCGGATACTAATTGGAGAAATATCTTTTTGCTTTTTCTGTTTGGAACGAAGCGGCTTCCCGGCAATGTCCTCAATACCAAAGTTATTGTCGCCTTCAACCTCATAATCCAGCTGAACAATACACCAGATACCGCCACAGAGCAGACGATCAAATTTTTCCGGGTATTCATCGGCAATCGGTACATTGCTAACTCCCAGATTGGAAAACTCTGCAAAAAAGCAGTCCTTTTTCATATCCAGTCGTGCAGTCACCATATCAATGATTGTGTGACTGCCTTTCTTTCGCAACTGAGACAGAATCTTCTGTGATTCATCTGGGCGTACAAAGTTGTCAGCAAGAATCCGTTTTACATTCTGTACGCCTTTTTCAATGACCGTTTCATCATCTGAGCTGCAATACTGCCCCAACAGGAACTCCAGGACATAAACTGGAACATTTGCACCTTCCTTGATCTTCTTTGTCAGATCTTTCCGAACAATCTTACCGTCAAAATTCTGACGGAGCTTGTTCTTTATTTCTTCACGGGTGCTTTCACCCTCTGTAAATTGCTCCATCTTTCTATCCTCCTGCGGTATTAACTAAAGAAATCGAACTCATCCACAGCAAAGGCGATGTCAATCTGGAACGGCTCACGCTGCGGCATCTGCAATCCCTGTTCATCTGCAATTACCAAATAGTAAGTAGCAGTATTACTGTATTTCAGAGACTTCAGATTAAACTGGCAGCGGAAAGTTCTTTCTGCACCGTTGTCACTGGTTTTATCTGCAATAATTTTCTGAACATCACTGATCTGCTTGCCGTTTTCGTCCGTAAAGTAAACCTGATAAGTAGCCGCTTCACGGTTTGCACTGACCGCATCCTTCTGATAGAAGTTCAGTGAGAAAATCATATTGCTGATTTTACGGTTTGCGGACAGCAGATTGACTGTTACAGGCTTGGTATCATATTTCTGTTTATTACGCTTGTATTCCATAGAATCATTGCGGAGATAATGGTACTCGATCACCGGAACAACCATTTCCTGCAAGCTGATACCACCGTGCACAAAGTTCATGCCACCACCATTCATCTTGATACGGATACTTTCTCTCGGCGCGAATCCATCAAATTCTGTATTGCCGTCCAGAAATTTCACTGGCAGCAGATAATTCGGCTGTACGCCTTTCTTCATGATTGCATAGCGCCTGCCATATTCTACACAGCGTCTCGCGCTTTCCTTTTTTAGATCACTGGTATTTTTCTTGTCCGCATCATAAAATTCATTTTTCCCTACCTTGTCATCCTCACTCAGTGGGCTATATGTGTAGAGGAATCCATGATCGGCTGTGATCAGAATATTCGTGCCACCAAATTCATTTACAATAATACGCACAAGATTCTTCAATTCCGAAATTGCCTTATTACAGGCTGCAAAAACGGCGGTATCAGAAGTATGACTGGCTTCATCGATCGTATCGTGATAAATATAGACCACATCCATCCCCTTGACCAGCGCACTTCGTTCCGCACGTTTCATTGCGATAATATCATTGTATTTCAATGCTACACTTGCCGGATTTTCTGCCTTCAGGACTTTATCTCGACAACCACTTGCTGTAGACTGGCCATCCGCCATAACTGTCAAAATATCATTCCGAACCTCTGCCGTCAGTTCTTTATGCGGTAGTAACGCTGCCATGCCAAATTTTGTGATAGAAGGGAAGATGCTCTGCATACTGCTGATGGAAACCTTGCTCTGTGTTTCCCTCTGGAGCTGATCCGCCATAGTGGCTGCCACTTCATACCGCATAGCATCTGAGATAATTACGAACACTCTTGTATCCGATGTCTTAATGCGGGAACGATAAAAATCTTCCTGCTGCGGGACTTCCCAAACCTTACCATAGGCCGCCAGTTCATCCGCACACACATCCGACCAGTTATTACCCAACTCACCTAAGAACCAATGCGTATAGAGTCCTTCCACTTTGTCGACAACGTGCTTGAACAAATCATCCAGCAGAATATTGGAAGTCTCCAGGCTCTTTTGAAAGCTCAGATGAAACAATCGGTAATAGGTATCCATCTGATAGTAGCTTTCCGTATACTCTTTCCAGATATCTTTTGCTTCTGCGGTATGGAATCCAGCAGAGTGTTCCTTAAAGAAGCTCTGCATATTCGCCACCTGCAGGATACCATCATAGAAATTCTCAAACGGCTCATACCATGCACAAGTTCTCCTCTTTTCAACGGTAGAAGTTATGGTATCCACATCAATGATATGGTCGCTGATCTCTGTCATCAGTTTTGTCAAAATCACTTCGTTGATGCACGGAAAGCACTCGGTTCCTGCCAGATCGTCCACCATCAGCTTTTCAAACCGCTGATGCAGACGAGCTTCATCTTCAACATATCGTGCCACATCATATAACTGCTGAATATCCTCGCTGTGAAGCCATTCGGAAATAAAATCATAGCAATATGCCTGATGCGGCATGGAAATAAAGCTGTCCAATCCGGCAAGATACTCCTGCCGCATGGTACGGGTAGCTGCAGTCAGTAGCAAATGAATTGCCAATCGTCCAAGATCTGGGTCTTCCTCCACAAATCCGCATCCCTGGCGAACCATCGCCCAAAATGCATCGTCTGCATGATATTTTACAAAATCCTGATAAATTACATTATTATTCAAATCCAGGCCAGCCCGAAACACGCTGCGGAGAATCATATTCGGCTGTGCGGCTTTCAACCCGCAGATTGCTGCCATAACAGCCCTGTGTAGCTGCGCTGGAGTTGCCGGAACTTTATTCTGTGTGCTGACTTTCAAACGGCGGTCTTTCGCATTGAAATAAGCACGGTAATTCTTTACCTGCTTCCGCATAGCTGGATTCGATATCAGACCCATCTCATCCATCCAGATGGAAATCAAGTCCGCACGGAACTCCTCACTGTAAAGTTCCACATCCAGAAGCCAGTTATCATCCGGGCGATTATATGCTAAAGGACTGTAAACCAGATAGTTTGTGGTCAGATCGTCCACCGAAAGCAGTTTCTTCACAGAAAACGCATTATTGCCAGTCAGAGCAATCACCTTTGCTTTTTCCAAAACCACTTCGTCCAGCTTATCCTCAAATTCCTTATCTTCATCGTACCAGAAGATGATACGACGCTGATAAAACTCCGGCAGAGGTGCAGCAAATCTGCGGTTTAGGTCCTGTATTACTTTGTCTGTATCCATGCTGCTCCTCCTACCTTATAATTGTCCATTTGGCTTTTTTCGTTGTTCCATTCTGTACCAGTCTGCCGTTTTTCTGTAAGGAAGCGAACATTCGAGAGACTGTTCTTTTGGATACGCCCATTTCTTCTGCATAATATGCCTGAGTTGCAGATGGTTTTTTCTCTATAATCTGCAGCAGTTTTTCCAACTGTTTCTGTTCCTTATTAAGCAGTGCTTCACTTCCATTAGTGCCATTTTCATTGCTATTAACGCCATTTCCGGCATTGTTAACGTCGTTTTTGGCGTCGTTGGCGTCGTTTTTGGCGTCGTTGGCGTCGTTTGTATCAATCTGACCTCGATAAATATTGATACGCAAATCAACTTCTCCACCAATAAACTCTGGTTCTCGCAGTCCGGCAGCTTTTACTTTATCAATAATTCTCGGAATACCGCTTCCCCAATGCTCAATCAGATTCATGTAAGCAAACGCATGAGCAAGAGCTTCATTTCTGATTTTGGAGTAGCCCTCTTTCATACGCTCCATAGTTTGTCCCATCGGCAGCTTTCCTGGAGAAGTGATTTCCAACCGGTTGTCATATACCGCAACCTGTATCGTCCCATGATCCAGATAACTGCGGTGCACCATCGCATTAATAATCAACTCACGAATAGCATCCGGCGGAATCTCATAAATATCCTGCCGATAAATCCCCACAATAGTAGCACCCAAATGAATATTTCTCAGAACAAACTGAAATGCTTCATCTATCTGCTCCCAAAGCGGTCCGGTATATTCTCTGCGGTCAACAAATACCGCTTTCGTTGTACCTTTAAATACGCCACATTGCGTTGCAACATGAAGCCCACCGTTGCCGGTCAAAATAGCAAAGGCATTGGACGGATAATCTTTTCCATCGCGCTCGATCAAAACTCCCCAGGAGCGCAGCTGCTGTCTGCCAACATCTTTGATGGATGCTTTCTGCTCCTCATTGTGGGCATTCTTGACTGCCTGCTCCTTCATTGCTTTACAGAGAGCATCAATATCTTCATCTGTAATATTCAGTCCGTTACACAAAGCCTGATCGTAATAGCGGTTACTTCCCTCAAACAGCAGCTCCTTTACCATATACTCGTCGGCAAGGCGGGTAGTTCCAGCAACACGGACATATACGCCACCATCTCTGCCAAGCGCTTTGATATAATATGGGCGCTGCCTGCCCTCAGGAACCTCTACCACAATGACCGTCTTGCCATCAACCGTCTGTAAAGTAATATCCGGGATGATTGCCGGTTCACAGCTGTCTGATACGGCATTGGCAATGGCATCCATTTTCTTGAACACATCTTCTTTGTCAAAACCGACAATCTCCCTGGACTTATCTGCAATTCCGAAAATGATTTTTCCTCCGGTTCCATTTGCGAAGGCAACCACAGACTTCATATATTTGATACTTTTCTCCGGCAGGTTCTCTTTAAACTCCACATTCTTCGATTCTCCTGCAAGAATTTCTTCTATGGTCATTGTAACACCTCGCTCTCTTTGGCAGCATTCGCCACCTAATTATTTTAAGTTGCTTTCAACCTCTGAAGAATCCATTCTTTCTACTATTGCTGATAATGCTGATTTGGCAGAAATAATTGCTGTAATATCACTAATATCGCCAATATCCAATTCTATATGATCTATGTTGTCATCACCTGGCGTAAATACAAATCTCACTTCTTGCTGATAAGTATAGGAGTCACGCTTCCAAAAGGCAATATCCCACATTCCATAAGATAATGAAATCAGCATATTTCCATTATCAATAGTTGGATCATAATATTGAACCGGCTTAAAATAAACTTTATAACCAGCTTTTTCAGCCGCTGCTTTTACTCTACGAATAAATTTATCTGGATCTAAAACAATCAATGCTGTATCACCAAATGAAAGCATTTTTTCTTTTTGTTTATCTGTAAATCTAAATTTTTCTTCCGTTGGATTTACTCCAAACATACAGAAAACGAAATCGTTTGATTCGGATGTTTTTAGCAAATCGTCATTAACTGCAACTACTTCTCCAGTATCAGGGCAATAAATCGTAGCTTCGTTAATATGAATCATACCTTCATATTTATCCCCAACTTCACAATCTCCAGTTTCTTCTCTTTTACGATAATATCCAAGAGTTTTCGCATAAATCTTCCCAGATTGTAAACTTTTAATCTTGTCCGCATCTTGAAATTTTATTAGTGGCATTCCTTTTGCTTGAAAATGAAATTTTTCTCCCATCAAATCTCTCCTTACTTTATTTTAGCCAAAACATCCTTGAAAATTGCATAATTCTTCTTCACGCCATCATCCAGATCAATTGAAATCATCTGATCGGCAAGGTGGTGAATCTTTTCCTCGTAGGTTCCAATTTCGGTATCCTGTGCCTGTAAGGTAGTCAGCTTTTTATTCAGCTTCACACGCTCGCCGGTGGAAGCATTTGCTATTCGCCGCTCCAGATCAGCAATAGCAGTATGATAACGATCCTGCTGTTCAAAGACATACTTGGTACGGATACGGGCAATGGTGTCCGGCTGATAGCGGTGCATATAGATCAGAGCCTTAAAGCCGTTTTTCTTACCGCTGTCAAACAGCCAGTAAATCGGGCGCTTCTGATAAATCTTGCAATGATCAGAATAGAAATCACTCAAGAAATAATTCCGAATCACATCTTTCGGCTGACCTTTGCCTCCCAGAGCATCGGCAATGAATTTCAGGTTTTCATCCAAGGTATCTGCACCATACACAATTCTAACAAATTTCACAAAACGTTCCACTATGTCATCTGTAAAATATTCGTCGCTGCAAATTGGAATAATGTTATCTGCATCAACACCCCAAAATTCTTCAGCATCTTTCATTTCAGTCGGATCTTTTAAGTAAACAACCGATTTATCTGTAATCGGAGCGCCATATGTATGAAATCCTGAGCCATGAAGAATACTATCATCAAGTTCTATTTTATCTATTGGAAAATTTCCATAAGCCGCATTCCAATCTCCTCCTGCATAAATCAAACCCGTTTTATATATTGAATATCGACCAAACATACATCCGATCGCATAAGAAATGAAAGAGCGAATATCTCTACCAAGATCGGCCTTGCGGACAGTAACATCCTTATCCTCAACCACTGGTGTCAACTCATCCTGTAAACCATAAATATCAATGAAAATACGGTTCAGTTCTTCCTCATTGGCTTTCAGCTGATTAAACCGATCAATGCATTCGGTCTGCCACTGGTCAAAGGCTTCGGCAATAGTCGGAACTTTGCGAAGAAGGGGATGGTGCCGAAAGTCCCATGATACCTCAAACGCATTCCAATCATCCTTGCATATTGTAATATTATCTAACGCCACTTCAGAAATATTTTTGTGAGTTCTTATATCGTATGGTAATTTTAACAATGCACCTTCAGAATAATCTAATGTTGGTGCAAGTGCATGAATATAATACATACCCACAATAGAATTGAGAAATGCTTGTAAGCAGTAAAGATTAACCTTCTCACCTGCAAAACACCCAGAGCCTTTTGATTCAAACATCATATTATTGCCACTATATCTAAGAGATATAGGACCTGATGATATAGATGACCAGGTAAGTCCCTCTCTAAAGTTATAGTCTAAATTTTGTGGTCTGGATAACAACTTTCCTTTTTCATCTCGATAGTTTTTAATCTCAAATCCATCATTTTCCCAGTTTACAATATATTCTTGATTTCCAAACCATTTGCGATAAGTTCCTCCTTTATTGCAAGGAAACCATTTTGCCATTTTATTACTACCTTGAAAATCTATTTTTTTATTTGAAACTTCAAACCATAATTTAAGAAACAAATCGTTATTTCCTGTTTTGAATCCCTGTTTTGTTACAGCAATTTTTTTCAATAAACCAATTTTATCATAATTTTGGGCACCTTTATGTGTAACCCAATACGCCATAGGAGTACCCGGTATTTTCTGGAAATCATTCTGATTGGCTATATGTTTCTGCTTTCCTTGCAGAAAAGCACTTTCTTTATCATCTTGTGAGGTCTGTTCCGTCATTTGGCAATAAACACCATTACTATTTCCAATGCAAGAATTTTGGAAAACAAAACTTGTCGTTTGCACAACCTCACCGCCAATTTCCTCAAATGCTCTTGCACCAAGATGAACCATATTAACAAGATATATTTCACTAAAATTTTCTCGAAGTTTTTCAAAGCTCGTCAAGAACATCCATGAATGCATAGTAATCATTGACTGATAGCCATTATTTTTTGTCATTCTATGACATTTTTCGATAAACACTGAATATAAATCAATCTTACTATTCGGATAATTTTCCTTCACATAACCATTAAGTTTATCATCTGCATTGCTTACAGACATATATGGTGGATTCGCTACAACTACATCATACTTTTGTGCTAAAGTTTCTGCCACCTGTACCAACGGAAGTATTTTTCTCAATGTCACTTCACGGGACATATTTATATCTTCCATAATCTCTGCAAAGCGATCATACAGAGCAGACCAGTCCTGCGATGTAACGGTCAAAATCGAACCGTATTCCTTTGCGTCCTGCAGCTCGCTGATAATGGTATCCATAGCGGCTATGAGCTTCATATCACCATTACAAAAATAGTCCACAGCAAATTTATCTACATGACTACTCTCCGCAACGGCATACACATGTGGCTGAATACCACGACTGAAGAATCGGCGGTCATACTGACGTGCCTTCATCATTACCGCAAAGTAAGCCAGCTGCGCCGCACGGTCATCAATATCCAGACCATAAAGATTGTTCTCCACAATACTTGCCACTGCTTCACGTGTGGTATAGCCATAGGATTCATAAATCTTCATCAGCACATCAAATATATACGCAAGAATATGACCAGAACCGCAGCATGGGTCAATGACTTTCAGCTGATCCGGTGTCAGTGCGGCGTATTCCTTCCGAATCTCAGCCAGCTGTGCCTGAACTTCTGTCTCCTGTTCGGCCTCTTCCAGATAATAGTGCCATTTGGTATCTTCCGGATCACGATTTCCAGCAACATAAGCAGACTGTTCTTCCTCTGTCGGCAAAAGCTGATCTTTGACTTCTGAGTGTCCTTCCAGCCATAAACGACCAAGGCTGTTCTCTACCATGTAGCGGACGATCCAATCCGGTGTGAAAAGCTGGGTTGCCGCGGGGATGTTTTCTTTTGTAATCTTCACATTCTTTTTCAGTGCTGCAAAGACATCATCCTTTTTCTCGCTGTTATAATACTGATACAGCCAGCCGACGATCTGGACAGCATCCATCCAGTCATCCTCCGGTATCAACTCGATCATCTGCTGAATCACACTGCCTTCACGAAGCAAATTGTCCGGCAGAAGAAGCTCGGTGTAATCTGCAATCTTCTGGAACATTCCCGGCAGAATCTTATTCAGAGCATTACACTGCACAATCAACAGATATTTATACAGTTCTTCAGTCTTTTCGGCCTCTTTCAACTCATAGACCTTTTCCATATTGAGTCCATCCAGATCCAGATGAATTGCTTCGGTTATGATCTGCGGCTTAAAGTTGTTTTCCTCATCTGTGAACACACGCACATGGGAAGGAAGGTAGCCGTTGACTTCCATGAATCGCAGAGCAGAGAAGCGGTTGAACCAAGTGTATGCAACCTCTTCCATGACCTGCTTATATCCTTTATCGTTGATCTCGGCAATACAAGCCCTTCGCTGTTTCTTTTCGTCAGCAGTGAGGACTTTACCGCCGATGCTGTCTGCATTGACATCCTCAATATTGTCCTCTGTAATACCGTATTCCACACCTTTCAGGGAAACACGGGCGATCAGCTCTTTTCTTGCCCAGACAGCAAATTTTTTTATAGCATTTTTATCCATTTATGTTCTCCCATTCCTGGCTTATCTTTTTTATACTTAGGCATATTCATTTAATGAGTTATATTTTTCTGATTTTCCTTTATTTGAATATTTTTGCTAATTTCTACTTCCTAATTCCTCTGATTTAATATATTGACATATAACTGGAGCCGTTTCAAACGCACTATTATATCTATACTCTCTGAAATTTCCTTTCTGCATTTCTGTTTCAATTTCAATATATTTTTTCTTGAATTCTTCAGTATTTGAAAAGCCCATTATTTTAGCTACTTCTTGTAAATGTTCTTTTGATTTTAAGCGAACCACAAACTGGTTAAAAGGACTATTTCCATATTCTAATTTACCATATACATATGTCAGTGGGAACCAAAACCAACTGCTTGTATAATTTTCAACAAAAATAGCAGCATTATAGCAAAAAATATCAGCAAATACAAATTCATTTTTATTGCATATTTCTACATTAATATTGTTAATCCAATAATTTGCTGTTCCTGAATAATATTGTTGATTATCCTTCTGTGATACTGCTCTATCGAGATTTGTATTATTATCATAAAATGCTTCAAAGCTTTGGTCTTGACTATATCCATATTTGCCCACAAAATATGTTTTTGACAGGATATAAGATAATGCATTATAATCTTTATTTTTCAAATAATATGCTACCACATAAATGAATAATTCATGTAGCAAAGTTCTCATAACTTCGCCTTCATATCCATTTTTATTTTTTACTCCTACACATATCTCTTCCAGAACAGATGCTATAATTTTATATGATTCCGGAATATAAATGGAATACTTTAACAAATATAAAAATTCATCCCTATACAATCTCGTGTCATCATATAAGCTTATGTACTCCTCTGCTGATATATTATCACCAAATTCATCCTTAGTAAAATCCACTATTTTTTCTTTTATAGCTAATAAAAAATTCTTAAATTCATCTTTTTTTACACTATCGGATTTTTGTTGCTTTAATCCTTCATATCCAGAACGTGTTTTTGTCGGTATGGTTGACCTTTCGTCTAACCATGATGGTTTCTTGCCCAATTCTGGTTTCTCTACAATTTCTATTCCATATAATCGTTTTACTAATCTTCGATATTCTAAATCATATTTTTCTTCCTGCGTCAAATCAAAATGAAACATAGTTTTTAAATATTGCGGTTTGGGAATTTCTCCTTTTATTCCTCGTTCGAAAATTACTGGTAGGAATTTTTCCTGTTTAACTTTATTGTAAATTTCAGGTGAAATGATTTGCGTTTCCGTTCCTACCCCACCATCTCTTCCATTAGCTTTTTTCTCATAAACTGGATCAAGCAATATTAATACATTTGTTATCGTTGGATCTGTTGCACTTTGCTCCATGAATGCATATGTATCATTTCCTTCCTTTAATGACCACTGATCTAAAATGACTTCAATGCCATCATTCATTAAATCTGTCGCAAAAGAAAGAACTTTTATTTTATAATCTTCTGATCCCCATGCATAAGAAATAAAAACTTTTGGATGTTCTATTCTATTCCTCATAACTTCTCCTTTAGTTCAGCTTGATTTCGTCGCAATTCTTCAGCAACTGCTTCAGCTGAGAACGAATCTTCTCTACATAATCATCAATATCCGCCTCTGACTGTAATGTCTTTGCCTGGAATACAACCTGACGGTTATAGGCACGAACCACTTTCTTCTTTGTTGGAGCTGCTTCTTTTCCAGGCTGTGTCGGCTGCACTGGCGGCTTCGGTGCAGGCGGAGCCAAAACAGACTCGATATTGCTGACGGTATCATCCTTGTACTGGCACATCGGCAGGAACATAGCATCCAAAAGAGCAAGGCTCTTTAATTCTGCGATTTTCTCCTTACACTGACTGAAATATTTGTCTGATTTTTCAATCAGATGGGATGCCTTGGAATCGCCGTTTGCGGCAGTGTGGGTTGCTTCCATACACTGACGAACCGTTTCCAGAACCTCGGCACGTTTTTCTTCCAGCATCTTATCATGGGCAGTACGAACTGTATCCATCAACGGATTGAGTTCACGAATCCGGTTATAGTTGAATTTGCTTCCAGTCTGAACCATGATAATCAGGCGAATCGTATTCAGTGCCTTATGTGCTTCCTCATTTTCCGCAATACGGTCAAGGTCATCGTGCAGAGATTTTTCAAACTGAACTGCCTGATCAAATACTGTTACCTGGGTCTTGAAGAAATTTTCAATACCGCTGCTCATGGCTTCCTTATTATCAAAGAGCTCATCCTCTTTTTTCAGCACTCGATCAATCAGGGCAATATTGTCTTTCTTCTGAGAAAGTACATCGTCCATCAGATGAACAGCTTCCTGCACTAATGCACGATCTGGATATTTATGTCCGTCATAACGGGTATCCAACGATGCATAGTAGTTACGCTGCTCCGTAAACTTCTCGGTTATAAAACGAACTAAACCATCTTCATCATCCGGCACATCCATGATGTCAAAATACTCACGGAGCATTGCTTTTACATCTCGCATCATCGTAGCAGAAATGGTTTTACGTTTGCTGATGGAGGTTTTCCCGATCTCGCTTTTTTTACGGAGCATATCCGGCAATTTCGGGTCATCCGGTTGAATAGTATTGCCTGCATACTTGATCGTCACCTTCTGGGAATAAATCAGCTGTGCCGTAACTGCAGCAATATCGATTTCTTTCCAGCCATATGGGATCGCACTGTATTTGCCCTGAATATCTGCCATAGAAGTCGGCAGTTTTTTCGCATCCTGCATCTCCAGATACTCTTCCATAGCAGAAGCAGCATCACGGTTCGGTTCCATGCCCGGAAGTGCTGTTACCGCACCTGTCAGAATCGCAATAATATCTGCGTCACTGCCTGCATTATCTGTAATCAGGTCGAGCTTGCTATATACATGAGCAACCAGATATTCAAGAGACTGGTCAATCTTGCTCTTGGCATTTCCGGCTTTGATTTCCAAATGCTCACCATCTACATAGAACTGCGCCCCTTCAATGGCATTTTGCAATTCAGTCATAGCACTCAGCTCATATTTTCCGGCTTCGTCCTGCTGATCGCTGATGATTTTCTGCACACTCTTAGGAAGCTGGCTTACATTTCTCTGCTTTACGTACTTACGAATCTTCATAGCAGATTCCAGAGATTCATAATAAGGCGTATCAGCCAGAACCACGATTGCTTCATTACCTTTGGACTCTGCCATCAGACGGTAATCTGTTTTTTCAATGGCATCAGTAGCAACGGTCAGGAAACGCAGACGCATACCCCCTGTTGCCACTCCAACTGTAATGCCGTCCACCATCTGGTCAAATGCAAAGTCATATTTTCCATACCGAAACTTCTTGGTCGTGAAAATATCGCCGTAAATCATCTGCGCAATGCGCTCTACGATAGAAGCGGTATCCACATTGGTGTCTCTGATTTCACGCTGAATATCCTGTTCTTCATCAGTTAGGAAGTTATAAGTGTCACCAGTTCTGCCGATATAGTTCTGGCTCATCAGACGGTCGAGACATCCGCGGACAGCTTCACGCATGATAATCTTATCGACACGAATATCATCTGCCATGAGAATCACGATATTATCCAGATTAGAAGGAATATCATCAATATAGCGAACCAGATACAGAAGTTTCAGCACATCCACATCCTGCTGTTCGATCCCATCGCCGTTATCGGCTGCTTTCTGGCAACGCTCGATTACCCGGCGGATAGAGCCGTCCAGGAAAGTATGTACGGTATCATAAAAACGGAAGAACGGAACAAGTGCGTATTCATCCTTCTCCTGAATTTTCTGTGCAGCTTCCTGGAAGCCGGACAGCATAGAACGCTCACCACCAGACAGGTGCTTACCGGAATTTCCATGTTTCCGGATTTCTGCAAATACCTTCTGCATGATGATGAACTGATACGGCACGAAGGGGAAGTTCTCTGTAAATTCCCTCGGACCGGAATAACCTTTAATATCCAGAATAGAGCCGCTAAAGCTGAACAGGTTACGCAGGACAGAATCATTCTGTTCATAAACACCTTCCAGGTCTTTGGCTACTTCCGGCTTCTTTTTCAAGATACGCTTCTGGATAACTTCGTCCACGGAGGAAGAAGATAAGCTCAGTCTTGTTTTGAAACGAGCCTGGATACGGGAGAACTCATCCGCACGAACTTTGATGATTTCATCAATGGCTTCCTGCCCAGTGCAGATCACCCAAATCTTACCTTCGCACTCACTTCCGATTTTTTCGGTCAGAGACTGGAGGTTCAAAAGCATATCGGTATCCGTACCAACATACTGTCCAACCTCGTCAATCATAAACAGCAGACGGAAGTTTGCAGGTTTAGTATCTACATAGGCTTTCATATCGTCCACAAGTTGTGCGATAGAAATTTCTGTTGCGGTTTTATCATTGAACCACGCCTTGGCATCGTCCTCACTCATATCCAGAACTTCCATCAATGTCGGAATGATAAACTTACCATTGAAAGCAAATGCACGGCGCATTTCCAGCCAGGACTTGCCTTTCTTTTCTTCAAAAACTCTACGGAACTCCTCGGTCTTTCCCTGCTGATCAATATAACGCTCCATCATGGCAACTTTCAGGTTCTCACCGTAAAATCCCAGATGGTTGTAGAACATTTTAGCAAATACACGAAGAACAGCCGTCTTGTCCTTATTGCTGAATCCCTCAATATCAATATTGAACAAAATTGTCTCCGTCGGTCCCTTTGTGGCACGGTCGATCAGCATAAAGGTTGCCGGATCATCCTCAAACTTTTTACGGAAACGCTCTACACTGCGAATGCCTTTTACCTCTTTATTTTCCAGAAGGTAGGAAAGCATTTTCAGAAAGTGAGATTTACCACTTCCAAAGAAACCGGAAATCCAAACGCCCATATCGGCGGTAGGCTGGTCAAAGGCATCTCCATAATAGTTGAAGAAAGTAATGAAGTGTTTCTTCAATTCTCTGGTGATGACATATTCATTTAATTCCTGCTCGATCACATCGTCAGCAGCCTGGTCAACTTTAATAACACCATTGATTTTGCGGTTGATGTCATCCGCAAACATATCTCGAATCATCATGGATTTATCCCCCTTAATCGATCACATTGAATGCCCGGTAATAATCATTTGGTGTCAGACGATTGAACAGTTTTACATGGCGACCATCAAACTCACCCGGATACATAACCAAAATCGGAACATTCGAAAAATACGGCTGCAAAGCTTCCAGTAAAGTATGAATTCTCATAAACGGGAACACTTCACCTACCCCTGTCAACATCAGTACATCGCCCGGTTCGTGCGGCTCATACTGGATTTTATCAATGAACTCTCTATTGCCGATTGCGGAGTTCAACTGTTCAAGTAGATAATCGCTTCCGTCAGCTTCTTCCATATCGGGAATCACATCTGTGATGTCCATATCATCGCAGATAGAGAGAAATGTTTTATATAAATTGCAAACGATCAAATGGCAATTTAAGGACTGATCGGTCTCCAGCTGATTCACAAAATGGCGGACAACCATTTCATTCTCCGGTTCATAGCAGAAGATTCTGATATTCACCTCATTACTGAGTCCCTTGCCTTCCAGAAACTCCGGTTCCTGAATCAATGCCCGAACTTTATCCAGGCGTTCTTTTATACGGCCCCGGCCGCTCTCTCTTTCAGCTGCGCTGAAATTCACCTTGTCACTCATCAGGCTACCTCCTATGAAAAGCAATTAAACGCTGGCAGTATCGCCGTGTCGCCATTGCTTCTGATGGCATTCTCCAAAACAGGATGCAGCCATACTGGATTCAAATGATCTGCCCCCCGATTGTCGAGATATTCTGTCTCGACAAGCACTTTGGCGATGATCTGTTTTAACTTTATTATTGTAGTATCGCTCCAGGAAGCCACGGTATCATTCTGCTCCTGTAAACGCATAAAGAATGTATTCAAATCTATTTTACCAAAAGACATTTCTCTTAATCTGTACTTCTCGCCAATGACGGTCAACATAAATTCCCAGACCAGTCTGCTCTGTTTCATCAGCGCATACAGACAAATCTGCTTTGCTGTATCCGTTGGCTGTGACGCAATTGCAGAAACCAGTGAAGCATCTTCTAACGCATGAAGCCGTTTGATGCAGGCTTTTGCCATACGTGAGATGGATCTTTCCGTTGGATACTGGAAAAGATTCTGCTCTACAATTTTTTTTACAATCGCATCATCTGAATTACCTTCTGCCATCAGATTTGCGGTGGAACGCATTTCGTAGAAGAGGAACGGTTCTCTGGTCAAAGATGCAATATACGGATAAGAATGATCCATACTGTCCTGCCTCCTCACTGTTCCTCTTTTTCATCAGGAACAAACTCCATAATGTCTCCAATATCGCACTTTAACACAGTACAGATTTTTTCTATTACATCCATACTTACATTTTCATTTTTTGACAGTTTTGACATTGTTGTCGTGCTGAAACCTGTCTGTAAACGTAAATCTTTCTTTATCATATCTTTATCAATCAACATTTTCCACAGCTTTTTATAGCATACTGCCATATTGTCACCTCTTATAATTACCACCGCCTGCTCTTTAGTGTTTTTGTTATTTTCCATCATATCACATAGCTATGAGTAGTACAATCATTCTTTCATTATTTCAAATTATTGCTTTACGAATTCGCATTTAAACTTCATAATTTTAGGCAGAATCATAAAGCAGCCCACTCTTGCAAGTTCTCCAGTTTGAAATAGGAAGCAGTCCGTTTTAAAGAAATTTTCCAGTGAATACATTTAAATTTTCTATATAAAAAGCCGCCTGAGCTTTCTCTCCCATAGGTTCATAATCCTATCACAGAGAAAGACCAGACGGCTTTTTCTTATCTACGCTGCAATTTGTACCGCAGCTTTCTTTTCTGAATTCTTTACGCTAACACAGTCCCTTCCGGAAATGCGCCACGGAACACCTTGCGGACAAGCGGTCCTGCGATGATGAGCTGGAACGGCAGTGCCATTACAAAATTCTTTGGGATATTCGTGAGCCAGATAATCAGCAGAAGGCTGAAGTTTCCGCTCTTTACGCAGCCCTCAAGGGCACCGTAGAGGGACATGATAATCACCATCGGAACGACCATGGAGCAGGAAACCGCGATCACCTTGTGGAGTACCGGACTCTCCGGCTTTACAAGAAAACGGAACGCGAATCCCTTCGCCGGTCCGGAGACCACGAACCAGTCCATGCACATCGCGAACACATAGGCAATCGGGAATCCGATCCAAGCCTCGCGGATCGTTGTGAGGTTTAACGCTCCCATATGAAGTGTTACATTGTAGATGCTCATCCAGAGCACCATGGTAAAACACATTAATACTGTGTAGATCAGACTTTCTCTCTTATTTCTTGGCATACATTTTCTCCTTTTTTCAACCTGTAAATTCCTGTGAAAACGCCGTGGACATTAGAACCGTCTCTGACCATTCCTTCCGGACATATGACAGAAAAAAACAGCGAAGCCAACAAAACTCGTTGCGACTCCACTGCTCTTTTCGTGTACATCTCACTGCGTTCTCAATCTCTATGTGAACGCAGTATACAATATTTTTATATCGCTTCGTAAGTACTTTTTTCCACAAAACACCAATTTTGTATACTTGCACAAAACTTTAGCCCAATTCTATCATTTCATTATTCACATTCATCCTATCCCCCATCGTGACGTCCATGGAATTCTAAAGCTGTCCCCACTTTCTATCGCAAACCACAGCTTTTTCATCATTGATCACAGTTTCTTCACAATTTTTTCATTGACATTCCCCCACAAAAGTCTTATTATGCTTAGTAAGCTAATAAATTAGTTTGCTAAGTATATGGCAGACGACCGAATCACAGCTTTTCATTTATAAGGGGGAACTTGATCTATGAAAGAAACCGTTGGACGCAGTGTGGGAATGCTCTCCAACCTGATCCGCAGGCACTTCAGTACCTTTTCTTTTCATGGTACATTAAGCGGCGCACAGGGAAAAACGCTTCATTTTATACTGGCGCGCGGGCAGGAATGCGATGTCTTCCAGAAAGATATCGAAGAGGAGTACAGTCTCAGACCACCGACCGCCACAAAGCTCTTAAAGGATATGGAAAAAAACGGACTGATCTACCGGGAGGCAGTTCCTTATGATGCCCGCCTAAAACGCATTGTCGCTACTGAAAAAGCCATGCAGTATCAGGAACTGATCCACCAGAGTCTGGAAGAAACCGAAGATCGTCTGACCTCCGGAATATCTCCCCAGGATCTCGCCGTGTTTTTCAGGGTCATCAACCAGATGATCCGAAATATGTCCTGAATATCCGGACGGGTCCCACCTGCAGAACCTGCATGTTCTCCGCATCAGGAGCTTTTGCGGGATCGCAAATTTTATATGGAAACGAGGTAAATCATTCATGGTTAAAACACTTTTAAAAAGCGTGCGCCAGTACAAACGCGTGTCCATCGAGACACCGCTGTTTGTCACCATGGAAGTCATTCTGGAATGTACGATTCCTCTCATCATGTCTAAGCTTATCGATGACATGACCGGATCTTCCATGGCACCGATCTTAAAATACGGCGCCCTCTTACTGGTCCTTGCGACCCTTTCCCTGCTCTTCGGCGTTCTCTCGGCGAGAGCGGCTGCCACAGCCGGGTGCGGACTCGCGAAGAACTTAAGAAGAGATCTCTACTTTAAGACCCAGGACTTCGCCTTCGCAGACATCGACAAGTTCTCCTCCTCCTCTCTCGTGACGAGGATGACGACAGATGTCTCGAACGTTCAGAACGCCTACCAGATGCTGATCCGCATGGCAGTCCGTGCCCCGCTTATGACAGTCTTTTCCGTCATCATGAGCATGAGCATCAATGTCCGGATGTCCTTCATCTTTCTGGCACTTCTCCCGGTTCTTGCAGCGGCACTGTTTGGCATCTTCTTCTATGTCCACCCGATCTTTAAGCGGATCTTCAAGAAATACGATGCCTTAAATAACTCCGTCCAGGAGAACGTCGGCGGCATCCGTGTCGTAAAATCCTTCGTCCGCGAAGGTTACGAGAAGGAGAAATTTGAAAACGCTGCCGAGGAGGTGCGAAAAGACTTCACGATGGCAGAAAAGATCCTCGCCTTGAATAACCCGGTGATGACCTTCTGCATCTATGTTTCAATGCTTTTAGTAAGCTTTTTCGGCGCGAAGCTCATCATCGGCACCGGAGGCAGCGAGCTTTCCACCGGGGAACTTTCTTCCCTGATCAGCTACGGCGTTCAGATCCTCACATCCATGATGATGCTGTCCATGGTATTCGTTATGTGCAGCATGGCCCAGGAATCCGGCGACCGTATTGCCGAAGTCCTGAATCATGAGAGCGTTTTACGATCCCCGGAAAACGGAGCAACGGACGTAAAGGGCGGTAGCGTCGAGTTCGACCATGTTTCCTTCCGCTATTCCGGAAGGAACAAAAAATTTGCCCTGACTGACATTGATCTTAAGATTCCGTCCGGTTCCACCATCGGCATCATCGGCGGTACCGGCTCCGCAAAGACAACATTGATCCAGCTGATCCCACGTCTCTACGATGTGACGGAGGGCGCAGTGAAGGTCGGTGGACGCGATGTGCGGGAGTATGATCTTCAGGCCCTCCGTGACGCTGTGGCTGTCGTTCTCCAGAAGAACGTCCTCTTCTCCGGAACGATCAAGGAAAACCTCCGCTGGGGCAATAAGAATGCCACAGACGAGGAGCTGATCCACGCGTGCCGATTAGCGCAGGCGGACGAGTTCGTCACACAATTCCCGGATGGATATGACACCTATATCGAACAGGGCGGAACGAACGTCTCCGGCGGACAAAAACAGCGTCTCTGCATCGCGAGAGCGATCTTAAAGAAACCGAAGATCCTGATCCTGGACGACTCGACTTCCGCAGTCGATACAAAGACTGATGCCCTGATCCGTCAGGCATTTAAACATGAGCTTCCGGACACCACAAAGATCATCATCGCCCAGCGTGTCTCCTCTGTTCAGGACGCAGACCGCATCCTCGTCATGGATGGCGGGCGGATCGTGGAATCCGGAACCCACGAAGAGCTTCTCGCCTTAAACGGTATTTACAGAGAAGTCAATGATTCCCAGACAAAGAGCAAGGAGGCATGATCATGGAAAAACAGAATAAGAAAAATGGCACCTTCGGCCGCCTGCTCCGCTACATTTACAAGAACTACCGGGTGTACATGATCACCGTGATCATCTGCATCATCATCGCCGCAGCTGCCTCCGTGGTCCAGACCGTATTTTTACAGCGGCTCATCGATACCTGCATTCTTCCGGGACTGGAGAGCGGATTTGAGAGCATCCGGCAGCCGTTCATGCAGACGATCCTCTCGATGGTCACCCTGTATGTGTTTGGTGTCGCGGCAGCCTTCACCTACACCCACCTCATGGCAACCGTGACACAGGGGACATTAAAGCACCTGCGTGTGGACATGTTCGATAAGATGCAGTCCCTGCCGATCAAATATTTTGACACCCACGCCCACGGCGATATCATGAGCACCTACACAAACGATACGGACGCGATCCGCCAGCTGATCGGCCAGTCGCTTCCGATGGTCTTCCAGTCTTCTCTCACGATCACCGTCATGTTCCTCATGATGATCTATTACAGCGTCTGGATGACTCTCGTTGTGTGCCTCTTCTCCGCTCTCATGCTGACCGTCACGAAGAAATTCGGCGGTGCAAGCTCCCGCTACATGATGGCACAGCAGAGATCCCTCGCGAAGGAGGAAGGTTTCATCGAGGAGATGATCCAGGGACAGAAGGTCGTCAAGGTCTTCTGCCATGAGGACGAGTGTAAGAAGGATTTTGACAAGTTGAACGAGCAGCTTTTCTCCGACGGTGAGCAGGCAAACCGTTATGGCAACTCCCTGATGCCGATCTTAAATAACGTGGGCAACCTGATGTATGTGGTCCTCGCCATTGTCGGCGGACTCCTCGTATATCTCAAAGCCCCGAACTTAAGTTTCAGCGGTTCCGGTGTTGTCACCATCGGTGTGATCGTCTCCTTCCTCGGTATGGCAAGACAGCTCTCCCAGACCATCGGTCAGGCCTCCATGCAGGTTGCCATGATCGCCATGGGTCTTGCAGGCGCTTCCCGTGTGTTCGCGCTGATCGACGAGGAGCCGGAGGAAGATGATGGTTATGTGACTCTTGTACGCGCGGAATGGGGCGCTGACGGCGTCTTAAAAGAGACAAACGACAAGAGCGGAATCTGGGCATGGAAACACCCGCATAAGGCGGACGGAACCGTCACTTATACTCCTTTAAAGGGCGATATCCGTTTAGAGGATGTGGATTTCGGATACACGCCGGAGAAGCTTGTGCTTCATGACATCACACTCTACGCGAAGCCCGGTCAGAAGATCGCCTTCGTCGGCGCCACAGGTGCCGGTAAGACAACCATCACGAACCTGATCAACCGGTTTTACGATATTCCGGACGGCAAGATCCGGTACGATGGGATCAATATCACAAAGATCCGGAAACCGGATCTCAGGCGGTCTCTCGGCGTTGTTCTTCAGGATGTGAATCTCTTTACGGGTACGGTTATGGAGAATATCCGTTATGGACGGCTGGATGCCACCGATGAAGAATGTATGGCGGCTGCAAGGCTTGCGAATGCGGATGATTTTATCCAGAGACTTCCGGAAGGTTATAATACGATGCTGACCGGCAACGGCGCCAGCCTTTCGCAGGGGCAGAGACAGCTCATTTCCATCGCGAGAGCAGCTGTCGCTGATCCTCCTGTGATGATCCTTGACGAGGCGACGAGTTCGATCGATACGAGAACGGAGGCGCTGGTTCAGGAGGGCATGGATAACCTGATGATGGGACGTACCGTCTTTGTCATCGCCCACAGACTTTCTACGGTACGCAACAGTAAGGCGATCATGGTTTTGGATCACGGGCATATTATTGAGCGTGGAGATCATGAGGCGTTGATCGCGCAGAAGGGTGTGTATTATCAGTTGTATACTGGGGCGTTTGAGTTGGAGTGATGGCTCTTGGCCTGTAGATTTCAGCTTAGATGTTGACTTGGAATGTAATTTAGAACGTATTTTAAAGGGCCTGCTGCACTGGCAATGGATTGCTGGTGCAGCAGGCCCTTTTTTGTTGGCCATATAACCGGGAGAAGATGTCGGTGGCAGGTTCTGTATGTTGATTCATTGTTGCGGGCGCCCGCCTGCGGCATCACGGGGACGCGCCGGTACCCCTCCGGTCCGGGCCTTGAGGAATTCCGGGAGGGTTCCTCTAAGCTTGCAGAAGAATGCTAAGGGCGGAGGGCAGGATTGTTCGTCCGGCAGTTTAATCGTCAAATGCAATGCGCCGGGATGGGATGTACGATGCGGGAAGTAATACTGGAATCCCATTTTGCGGATGATATCTAATACATTGAGGATATATCCGAACAGCCTTGTATTCCCAAAGAGCGTATCGATGAGTTGGACAGTCTCTGTCATCCGTTATCATTTCAACGAAGATGCAAGGGAAACAATGCAGGAGAAGATTAACCGGACGCTGGTTACAGAAGCAAACCGAATGGCAGTTTATTAAAATTATGTAGATGTAATTGAAGAAAAAACATGATATTATGTGAGTAACTAATCGGAATTTGTTAAAGGAGCGTGATTAAGTGAACATAATTGACAAACTCTTGGAAACCCCGTGCTATATAATGGATTTCCTCCCTAAACAAGTACCCATGAATTGTGGTGGACAGTTTTTTGAAGTAGAAACTTATCTACTCAACCACTATGATTACTGTGGGTTAAGAGATAGATTTGTTGGCGTTATTTTGAAAGCGATGTGTTATTATCCTGCATCTGTTCAATGGGGCAAATGGATTGAACAGCCAACCCCCGAACAAGTAACAAAAATCATTGATACTATGCTGGAAAGCCATTCTGGTGATGTAAATATATTATTTACAAGTAAAGATGTGCTTCTCCAGTTTGGATGGGATTGCTTAAATATAAACATTTATAATCCAGATGAAGAAATGTGTATGTTGTTCGAGAAAATTGCAGCTTCAGAAGGATTGTTCTGGCGGAAATCAGAGTAACAACTTCCCGTTTATTGGGAAGTCGCAGAGAACGAAAAATCGGAATTTGAGGAGGTATTCATATGAAGAGAGCATTGCTTTTTATTTTCATGACGGTTTGTGTATTAGGAATGTCCGCCTGTAGCAGCAAAGACGCCATGCCAGAAACATCAGATTCTGCCAGCAATCCGGTTCAGAATACAGATATCAGTAATCTGAATGGAGGAAAAATCTGGTCTGAACAAGATATTGTGTCTATGTTCTCTCTTGTGCAAGAAACAGATTGGGAATACATAGACTGTGTTTTAATTCCAGATCATGCCAGTGACCGTGTTGGTGCAGTACTCTTCCGGAACGATAAGGAGCAATCAAGCAATGTTGCGTTCTTTGATGCAGACGGATACTTTCAACAGTATGGCACATATGCAAGAATGTCTGACGAACCTGATTTTCAGTATCTCGGAGGTGGTGCGGTAACATTTAAGCTGGAAACAGAAGATGGTATAATCTATAACTACACGATCACAATCTTGATCGATGGCAGTAATGTGAATTTTAAAGCGGAAGATGATTTGCCAAAATAAATTCCAATTTGTTGAAGTCAAAAGAATTGAGCAGTGTATCGCGGAGGTGATGATATGAATAAACTCTACGATTTCTTAAAATGTATGATCTATGCGAGTTTTTATGTGACTGTGATTAAAACGAGTATGGATTTCTATGAGTACAAGCGCTTTCCGAAACTATACGAACAGAATTCTGCGCCTTGGTATACAGAAGCATTACTGTATAGCGCTGCCTCGCTTTTCGTGATTGTTGTATATGCTGTGCTCAGGGGAATCGTTAGACGCAAGATTAAGAAGGGGTGAGTGATATGTTTATGCTGTTTGAATATATGTTTCCAATTATCTTCGTGATCGTTTTCGGTATGATCATCTTTCAGTTTGTGACCGGAATCAGAACATGGCACAAAAACAATCAGTCACCGCGTCTGTCGGTGAGTGCAACCATCGTCGCAAAGCGTGAAAATATCACATATCATAGCCATGCAAATTCGGGTGACCTGTCTGGAACTCATGGCTACCATTCGACTTCAAGTACCAGCTACTATGTCACGTTTCAGGTAGAGAGCGGTGACCGGATGGAACTACAGGTTTCAGGAAGAGAATATGGAATCCTGACGGAAGGAGATATCGGAAAACTCACTTTTCAAGGGACGAGATATCTGTCATTTGAGCGCGTGTGATTCAGGAGGTGATAACATGAAAAAACGATTTATAATGCTCGGGATTGTCTGCTTGTTTATGACCGGCTGCCAGACTGCTCAGAAGACGATACCGGAAATAACTACGATTGCCCCTGCAGATTCTGCACATGAAGAAACAGAGACAAATAAAGAAGAACGTGCAGAAGATGCATCGGTAGCAGTAAAGTCGCTGAAAATTGGAAGTTCAAAAGGGAGCCTGTGAAACTTTTTCTGTAAAATAACCATCATAAGGTCCTTCTATGATAAA
>ERZ1673736.1768-NODE-1768-length-26634-cov-7.831897_pt1 | contig 26634 bp, 19 predicted proteins | sample MGYA00580212_ERZ1673736 | MGnify/ENA primary metagenome ERZ1673736 (study PRJEB41218, sample SAMN15661752) | gut metagenome | host: Homo sapiens | place: Canada: London | collected 2015-08-20/2019-03-30 | study: EMG produced TPA metagenomics assembly of...
CCCTTATCGCATGGATTACGATTAGGCTCTGGACACACTTTCTTGCCTATAACCCTCATCTCCTTCCAGGGCGCTGAAAGAAAAACTCCGGAAACAAAAGCAGGTCAGGCAACTCTCATCGCCTGACCTGCATTCTTTTTCTGGAGCCAACGAGCGGATTCGAACCGCTGACCTACGCATTACGAGTGCGTTGCTCTACCAGCTGAGCCACGTTGGCATACGGCTTCTAAGCGAAGCGCGAGTAAGCAGTATATCCGAACCCCCGCGCTCCTGCAAGGGGTTGAGGCGAGTTTTTCGCTCGTGTCGGTTGCGCCTCGCGCCCGTGCGCTTACGCTGGAGGGAAGCGCACCACCAGGTATACGCCGGCTATCAAAATGGTGAGCAGCATGATGGGGAAGCCGGTCTTGAAGAACTTCGCGAACGTGATCTCGTACCCGTGCTTCTTGCTGATGTCGGACAGCACCACGTTGGCGCTGGCGCCGATGAGCGTGCCGTTGCCGCCCAGGCAGGCGCCCAGCGACACGGCCCACCACAGCGGCGTGACGTCCATGCCGGTGGATTCCATGGCCAGCAGGATGGGGATCATCGTGGCCACGAACGGGATGTTGTCCAGGAAGCTGGAGATCACGGCCGAGCCGATGAGCAGCACCAGCATGGTGATGAACACGTTGCCGCCGGTTGCGTCGATCAACCCGTTCGCCAGCATGCCGATGACGCCGGTCTCGGCCAGCGCGCCCACGATGACGAACAGGCCGGCGAAGAACGACAGCGTGGTCCACTCCACGTTCGACAGCGCTTCCTCGATGCTTTCGCCCGAGATCAGCATGATGATGCCCGCGGCGCCTAGCGCGATAATGCACGATTCCAGCCCCAACGCGCCATGCGCCATGAACCCGACCACCACCAGGGCGGTCATCACCACGCTTTGCTTCAGCAGCCGCCGGTTCTTGATCTGCGCGTGCTCGTCCAGCTCCATGATGCGGGCCTTGTGCTCGTCGTCCACGTTCATCTTGCGGCCGTATAGCGCGTAGAACACGCCGAGGATCGCGACGAGGATAATCGCCACGGCGGGCGCATCGTACAGGATGAAGTCGAAGAACGAGTATCCGGCTGCCGAGCCGATCATGATGTTGGGCGGATCGCCGATGAGCGTTGCGGTGCCTCCGATGTTCGACGCGAGTATCTCGGTCATGAAGAACGGGATGGGGTTGACGTCGAGCAGTTTGCATACGGTCAGCGTCATGGGCCCGATGAGCAGCACGGTGGTCACGTTGTCCAGGAATGCTGAAAGTACGGCCGTGAGCAGCACGAACAGTAGCATGATCTTCCAAGGGTCGCCTTTTGCAAGTCGTGCGCACTTGATGGCAAGGAACTCGAACACACCCGACAGCTTCACTACCGACACGAACAGCATCATGCCCAGCAGCACGCCCAGGGTATTGAAGTCGATGTGCTCCATGGCCGCGTCGAACGGCATGACATGCAGGGCCAACACGATCATCGCGCCCGTGATGGCCGCGAGCGACCGGTGCAGCTTCTCGGTCATGATGGTGATCATGACCACGACGAACACAGCAACGGCAACGATTTGGCTAACGTCCATGAAGCACCGCCGACCCCTCTTTCTGAAACGGTCGCACCCATGCGCGGCCCACGTACTTTACTATAGCAATGTCTATGTTGAGGAAACAGGTGGTTTCGATGATGTTTGTCGCCAAAGGCACGACGTCTCGCGGCGAACGATCCCGAAGAAGATCAAAGGAGGCCTTCGTCCGGCGAGCGGCAGAAGCGAGGTTTAGGAGAGCGGATAGCCGAGCAGCTCGTCCATGGTGACGAAGCGGTAGCCCTGCGACTTGAGATAGGGGAGCGCGTCTTTGAGCGCCTCGACCGTTTGCGATCGGTCGCCGCCTCCGTCGTGCATGAGCACGATGGCGCCCGGCCAGGCGTTTTTCACCTGGTTGGCGATGGCGGCGGCTCCGGGCTTGCGCCAGTCTTGCGAGTCGATGTTCCAGCCGATTTCCGCGCTGATCAGCGGCCCGACATTGCGCATGACGCCTTCGCCGTAGTTGCCTCCCGGCGTGCGGAATACATGGCTGGCTTCGGCGCCGGTGGCGGCTTCGATGGCTTCGTAGCCCTTCTGCACTTCGGCGACCTGATCCTCAGGCGTCATGTAGCCGAGGTTCACGCTTTGACCGTCGCCCGCCGCGTGGTCGAACGAGTGCGAGCATATCTGATGGCCTTCGGCTGCTGCGCGCTTTACGAGGTCGACGCCTTCTCCGTCGATGCGATTGCCCACGGTGAAGAATGTGGCCTTCGCCCCTTGGTCGGCCAGCACGTCGAGCACTGCGGCGGTGGATTCGGGCCAGGGGCCGTCGTCGAACGTGAGTGCCACCACTTTGTCCTCGCCTACCTGCGGCGAAACGTTTCGGCGCACCACGTTGGAAGGCTCCTGCACGACTTCTTCCGTCGTCAGGCCGGAGACCGAGCCGGTTTTCGTGCGCTTCAATCCGTCGGCGCCTTGCCCCTCGAGCACGTGGATAGGTCCGCGCCCTTCCTCTTCGATCGAGTAGGGGATGCTTTCCTCGGCGGTTTCGCTCGGCTCTTCGATGGCGCTGCCGTCGCCCAGTTCGACCACGTCGCCGTTGTTCAGCTTCGTATCCATGTCGGTAGCGACTTCGCCGTTGACGGTGGCGTGAAACGGCTCGCCCTTTCCTGCTTCGATCACCGAGCCGTCCACGGCAACGAAATCGCCGGGTTTCGGCTTGATGCCGCTGGCGCGCAGCGCGTCTTCCAACGTCTTGTGACCGCCTACTTCCAGGTTGGCTCCATTGAGGGTTATGGAGGCAGGCAGGCTCTGCACGACGAAGTACCCTCCAACGGCGAAAGCGGCCACTACGAGCAGGCTGGCAATGATTCCAACAGCGCGCCGCCTCGGTTGTTCGGGGCCCGGCGGTCGATGGTAACGTCCTGGTTTCTGGTAGGATGCCGCATTGCGCGGTTGCTGCTGTGTTGCGTTCAGGCGGGAGCGGGCGGCAGTGGAACGTGCGGTTTGCCTGGTGTTGTACTGGTGTGGTCGTGAACCTGGAGAAGTCGACTCATCGGAACGACGGGAAGCTCGCTCGTCATTCGAATGCTGGAAAAAAGCGTCGTCGTAATTGCGTTCGGGCATAACCTTCCTGGGTCGCCGGGTGCATGCGGCCGCGTGCTTCGGCCGACGGCTGCACAATCACCTTATCTCATCAGTATAGCGGCATCAAGCTTAGTTGAGGATAAATCGGGGCGCGGTTCTTCTTTTGGTTGAAGCGGCTGTTAGGTTGACGAGGGGTGACGAGTGAGCTTTGCGCTGGCGCTGCTCGTCCTGAAATTTGTATGGAGGGCGGGTGTCAGTGCGGGCGGGGGCGGCGTGCGGGGTGCGGTGGAACCACTATACTGAACGCAACGTGATCGAAAGGAATGACCTATGGGTTTGCAGTTCGCCGGCGCGCGCGCCGTCAGCGCCGTTTCAACGTGGGGTCTCAAAAACGTGTTCCGCCGTCCCGCCGCGAACTTCCCGGGCAAAATCGCGCTGTACGTGGATCCGCGTCTCATTGCCGACCTCGCGCCGAAGCTGGAGCAGGGCTCGGTGTGCGTGGTTGGAACGAACGGAAAGACCACGGTGACGAACCTGCTGGCCGACGCGCTTGAGCTGGCGGGCCAGCGCGTGGTGTGCAACCGGACCGGCGCGAACCTGGACTCGGGCGTGGCGACGTCGCTGCTGCACGCCGGCCCGTCGGATTGGGGCGTGTTCGAGTGCGACGAGCTGTGGCTGGCGAAGATCCTGCCGCAGCTGCAGGCCACCTACGTGGTGCTGCTCAACCTGTTCCGCGACCAGCTGGACCGCGTGGGCGAGATCGACCGCATCCAGGACAGCATCGTGGGCGCGCTGGAGAAGTCGCCGGACACGGTGCTGGTGTACAACGCCGACGACCCGCTGTGCGTCCGCATCGCCGAGCGCGCGGCGAACCCCTCCATCGCGTTCGGCGTGGACGAGGACCTGGGGCTGCCGCAGAATTCGGTGGCCGACGCGCAGATGTGCCAGCGCTGCTCGTCCATGTTGGAATACGACTATCGCCAGTACGGGCAACTGGGATCGTTCTCGTGTCCCACCTGCGGGTTCGCGCGTCCCGCCCTGGACTTCGCGGCAACGGGCGTGAAGCTGGGCCTGAACGGGTTGTCGTTCGACGTGCGTCGGGACGGCGAGGGGGCAGCCGCGGGTTCGATCGCCGCGCCGTACACCGGCGCGTACATGGTGTACAACTTGCTGGCAACCGCTGCCGCGGCCGGCCTCGCCGGTTGCCCGCTTCCCGCGTTGCAGAAGGCCATCGACGCCTTCGACCCGCAGAACGGGCGCCTGCAAACGTTTGACATCGCCGGTCGGCGCGTGCTGCTGAACCTCGCGAAGAACCCCACCGGCTTCAATCAGAACCTCAAGATCGTGGCGCAGGACGCGGGTGACAAGGTGGTAGCCTTCTTCGTGAACGACAAGGAGGGCGATGGCCGCGACGTGTCGTGGCTGTGGGATATCGACTTCGAGGAGCTGGCGGACGATCCGGCCAAGCTCACCGTGTTCGCGGGCGGCTTGCGCGCGAACGACATGCAGGTGCGCTTGAAGTATGCCGGCATCGAATCGCAGGTGGTTGCGGATGCCGAGGACCTGCTGGCGCGCATAGCCAGCCTGTCGGCCGAAGAAAACGCGTACCTGATCGCGAACTACACCGCATTGCCCCCGGTGCATGCGGTGCTGACCAGCCACGGCGCGGCGGGCGCCGCGGCCGAGGATTCCGCCAACCCGCATGGCACGGATGAGGGCTTCCCCCGCCCCCATGGCGCGGGCGATGGCTGTGGGGGCGACCGTTCCGTCTCCGCGCCAGGAGAGGGGGAGACTCCTGCGCCCGCCGCCTCCCTCACCATCGCGCACCTCTTCCCCGACCTGCTCAACCTGTACGGGGACGGTGGCAACGTGCGCATCCTCGAACAGCGCCTGCGCTGGCGCGGCATCCCCGTGGAGGTCAAGCGCGTCAACCACGGCCAGGCCATCGACCTCTCCGGCGTCGACCTCGTCATGCTGGGAGGCGGCCCCGACCGCGAGCAGCGCCTGGCGTCGGCCGAGCTCATGAACATGCGCGAGCAGCTGCATGCCTACGTGGAGGACGGCGGCGTCTTGCTGGCCATCTGCGGCGGCTACCAGATTCTCGGCCACGAGTGGCTGCTGGGCGACGAGGTGGTGCAGGGCCTGGGCATCGTCGACATGACCACCGAGCGTGCGGCGGGCGGCTCCGGCGACCGGCTCATCGACAACATCGTGCTGACCTCGCCGCTGGCGAAGCGCCCTGTCGTGGGTTACGAGAACCATGCGGGACGCACGCACCTCGGCGCGGGCGTCGAGCCCTTCGGCGCCGTGGCGTCTTCCACGGGGCACGGCAACAACGATGCCGACAAGCAGGACGGCGTGCGCTACAAGAACGTGGTGGGCACGTATCTGCATGGCCCGCTGCTGGCGAAGAACCCCGAGGTTGCGGACGATTTGCTCGCACGCGCTCTCCAACGTTTCGCATCGCGAACGGGCCAGCCGGCCATCGAGTTGGCGCCGCTCGACGACGCCGTCGAGCAAGATGCGAACGACGCCATGGTCAAGAAGCTGGGAGTGCACAGGTAGCGGGAAGCTCGCCGGTGCGGCGTCAACCTGGTGCTCGCTCGGGATGACACCGCTTCCGCTGCGCTGCCCTGTGGGCTTTTCCTAGTAAACCGATGGAGGCGGTTGCGCGGGTAGAGCGCTGCCGCGAAAATGGCGCAATGGACAACAAACGCAGCCCTCAACGGCGCCCTGCGAGCACCGAGCGTTTTTCCCGCTCCTCGTACGGCCGCTCCCGTCAGACTGAACCGGGTCGTCGCCCCAGCGTTCAAGGCGAATCCGCTCCCACGCCGCGCCGCGTGTCGCGAGCCGATTACGAGCGCACGCGCGCACGCTCTCGTCGCCGCACGCTGGTTATCGCGCTTGCCGTTGTGGGCGTGCTGGTGCTGGGCGGGGCGGGGGCTGCGTTCGCGTACTACAACGTACTCTCGGGAAACCTTCACGACGGCGTCAGCGCCGAGCTGCGCAATGCGCTCGTGGAAACCGATTTGGCGAACGAGCCGTTCTATATCCTGCTCATGGGAACCGACGGGTCGAACGACCGCGAAGCGTCGGCGGAATTCGCCGGCGATCAGTTCCGCAGCGACAGCATCATCCTCGCGCGCATCGACCCGGTGGACAAGAAGGCGACGCTCGTCTCCATCCACCGCGATACCCTGGTAGACATGGGGGAATACGGGCAGAACAAGCTGAACGCTGCACATGCCATCGGCGGAGCCGCTCTCACGGTGAAAACCGTATCGAAGTTGGCGGGTGTGCCCATTTCCCATTATGCCGAGATCAACTTCGACGGCTTCAAAGACATTGTCGATGCGCTGGGCGGCGTCGAAGTGGATGTTCCGATGGAGATCGACGACGAGGATGCCGGCGGCCATCTGGATGCCGGGCTGCAGACGCTGAGCGGCGATCAGGCGCTCATCCTGTGTCGTTCGCGCCATGCCTACGACGAGTACGGCGACGGCGACTCCTACCGTGCAGCGAACCAGCGTCTCGTCCTGTCCGCCATCGCGAAGAAAATCCTGTCGGCCGACGTGGCCACGATGGCATCCACCGTCCAGGCGCTTTCCCAATACGTGACTACGGATCTCGAGATTTCCGACATCATCGGCCTCGCGCAGACGATGCAGGGCCTCGACCCGGCCACCGACATCTATTCGGCCATGGAGCCGACTACGTCCAAGTACATCAACGACGTCTGGTACGAAATCAACAACGTCGACGAATGGAAGAAAATGATGACTCGCGTTAACCAGGGCCTTCCGCCCACCGACGAGGACATCGTCGACGAGATGTCGAACACCGTGCTGGCAACCACCGGCAGCGGCCAGACGCATTCCAGCACGAACGAGGACGGCACGCAGAAAAAAGCGAAGCGCACGGGCAGCGTGGCGGTGCGCAACGGCAACGGCATCACCGGCGCAGGCACCGAGGCGTCCGAGCGCATCGAGGAACTGGGCTATTCGGTGGAGTCGGGCAATGCCGACAGCTTCGACTACCCTAAGACGCTGGTGATTTACGACGATGAGGCGAAGGCATCGCGCGCGCAGGAGATCGCGGATGCTCTTGGCGTTGGAAAAGCCATGAAAAACGACGGATCGTATCTGTTCGAGAGCGATTTCCTCGTGGTGCTGGGAAGCGACTGGAAGTAGCCGTCTTCTGTCATCCTGAGCGGAGACGCCAGCGCCGGAGTCGAAGGATCCCGTGCGGCATCAGCCTCTACAGTCCCAGCGTCCAATCGCCCAGCAGCAACCCCTTCGCCAACCCCAGCACCAGAATATGCGCGGGGTAGTATGCATAGAACAGCCACTTCATCGGGCGGCCGCGCGAGCCGTTGTAGGCGAGCAGCAGCGGGATGGTGGCCGTGCAACCCAGCAGCGGGTACAGCGCGAACGGCAGCAGCGCCGGGTCGAACGCTGCCATGTAGTCGGAGAGCGCCGGAAGGCCGTTGCCCAGGATGGGCACGAGCAGGGGCAACACGATGCGCTGGCGCCGGTCGGGGATCGCGCGCATCATGAGGATCATGAGCGGCCCGATGATCCCCCAGTCGCACAGCGCGCTGGCCGTTACCAGTGCTGCGGCAGCAAGCCAGAATCCGCCGCGGCTTTCCATAGTGTCGTACAAGTACAGAATTCCCAGGCCGATGAGCAGGGTGAACAGCACGTTGAGGTTGTGCGCCAGAAACAGGCCGTACGGCACCTGCGAGACGAGCGCGAACGCCAGCAACCGACCGGCGTACCGCTTGATGTTCGAGGTATGATGATAGCCTTCCACCAGCAGAAACGCCATGATGGGGAAGGTGAGCCCACCGAACCCGAACAGCAGGAGCAGCGCCTCGGCGGGCAGGTAGGGATAGAAAATGTAGCAGGCGTGATTGAACGTCATGCCGACGATGGCCACGACTTTGAGCGTGAACGAGGAAACGCCCCGCTTCGGGGAAGCTGCTGATATGCTCGACGTGGTGCTCATGGCGTTCCAGTATACTGCCTGCATACGATGTATTCGATGGCAAAGGGCGATGAGGCTGCGTGACGCGCGCGAATTCCACGATGGGGCTTGAGGACGGCGGTTGCGCGCGCAACCATCGCGCCGCCGTGTTCGTGGCGGCGTTGGTGGCTACGGCGTGCTGCTTCTCGCTGGTTCCCGGCGACACCCTCGCCGGGTCGCTCGCGCAGGGCGCGGCGCTGGCTGCGGTCGCGCTTGCGGCTGTGGCGGCGTCGCGGCCGCGGGCTTTGCGCGCGCCGCGCCTTTGCGGTGGGCGCGGTTTGCTCGCGTGGGCCTTGTACGTGCTGGCCGTGGGTTTGGCTGCGGGACTCGCATCGCTGGTCGTGCAACCGCAAGGAGCCGCTTTGGACGCCTCCCCGTTGCACGTGATGCTGGTGGTCGCGCTTTGCCTGCTGACCGCCGTGTTCGAGGAGGGCGTCTTCCGGGTGCTGGCGCTCGATGCGTTCGCTCCGGCGTTGGGAGGAGGCCGACGCGGCATGCTGCGAGCGGCTCTCGTGTCGGCCGTGCTGTTCGGCGCGCTGCACGTGTCGCTGGGCGAAGTTGCCTCGGCCGTCGATGCCGCCGATCTCGTCGCGGTTGCGCAGGCGGCGTGCAAACCCGTGCAAGCCGCTTTGTTCGGCCTGTTCATGGCAGCGATGTACTTCGGAACGCGCAACTTGTGGACGCTCGTCGCCGTGCACGCCGCGTTCAACTTCCTGTACGCGGGCCCGCAGCTGCTGGCGGGAAACCTGCAGCAAACCTACGTTACCGGCAACCCGATCGACTTCGTTCTGCTTGCCGTCTCGACCGTGCTCCTGCTTCCCGCGGCGCACGCGGCTTTTCGTAGCTTTCGGAAAAATTCAAAGAACGTGTAATTTCTCCTTGTCACGATCCATGAACTCAGGTATCATGTTCACTCGCTTCGATAAGAAGCCTTTGTTGTGCGGGCGTGGCGGAATTGGCAGACGCGTACGGTTCAGGTCCGTATGGGGGCAACCCCATGGAGGTTCAAGTCCTCTCGCCCGCACCATCTGAATTGAGAAACCCGCTTCGGCGGGTTTTTTGCTGCCCTGCTAGTCTTTCGGCGCGACAGGAAGGAAAGCCTCGCGAAGGAGGTCTGCGTGTTGACTTCGGGTGCAATGCGGTCATGGTAAAGAAAATCGGAAAGATCATCGTTCCCGGCGATGCCAACGTATGGCCGCACGAGCAGAGAACAGCGCAGTCGCTCGCTTGCGCAGGGTTTGACGTTGAGTTCGTCAAGAAGAGCGACGAGCCCTATGCGACCTCGGCAGACGCGCTGATTGACGGGAAGCTGTGGGAGATGAAGTCGCCGACCGCATCGAGCGTTAAAGCCGTCGAGCGCAACCTGAAGCGCGCACGATGGCAGTCGGGCAACATCGTGTTCGATTCCCGGCGCATGAAGGGCGTCCCCGATGCTGCGATAGAGCGCGAGCTTCGCAAGCACGCGTCGGAGCTCGGTGGCGTGGCGCACGTGCTTTTCGTGAACCGTCATGGCGCTGTCATTGACATAAAGTAGACCGCCAAATATAGTATGAATTGCTAAGCGCCCGAACGGTACGTAGTTACCTCCCTCGGGCGTTTTGCTATTCTCGATCGTTTTTAAAACGTCAAGTCCTCTCGCCCGCACCATCTGAATTGCAAACCCGCTTCGGCGGGTTTTTTGCTGCCCTGAACACGTTCGCTGCACGAAAAGCGGGCGCTCCTTTCGCGCGCATTCCCGGCATCGTTTGCTATACTCGCACCCATGGGCGAGATACTCGACAGATTCACGGGCAACATTTCTCCGGTGGCGCTGCTCGTGTCATCGTTCTTCTGGTCGTGGTTCGATGTCGTCCCGTTCAGCCCGGCGTTGTTCTCGGCGGCGGGGAAGCCCATCGACGCGCTTCCGTTCGTCGTGTCCTTCGGAGCCAGTGCACTGTTGCTGGCCGTGCTGGCGGCAAGCACCTCGGCGCGTTCGCGGGTGCTCGATCCCAAGGTGTTCGCCGGCTGTTCCTTCTTCTGTGGCAGCTTGGGCTCGCTGCTCATCTATGCAGGTACCCATGCGAACCCTGCGTTGCTGGTGGTCGGCGGCATACTGGTGGGTTCGTACCAGAGCGTCGGAGCCGTGCTGGCCGGCGGCATCGCCACGTGCCAGGGAACCACGAACGCGCTCGTGCATCTTGCGGCGGCGTTGCCGCTGAACATCGTCGCAATTCTGCTGGTCATGTTTTTGCGTCCGACGGCTTCGATGGTGTTCGCCGTTTTGCTGCCGCTGTTCTCAGCGCTGTGCTACGCCGTCTATCTGGTGCGCGGTCAGAATCGAGCGACGCTTCAAACCGTGACCGTCGTTCGAGAGAAATGCGTCGACGGCGTGCGTCGCGCGAGGCGGCTGTTCGGCTGCGATCGTTACTTTCTGCTCATGGTGCTGGCTATCAGCGCATCGTTCGGATTCGCGAACTACCAGGCCATGTTCACGCCGGGCATGCAAGGTGCGTACGTGGAGTACGTCACCGTGGCGCTGCGAGCGTTCACCAGCCTCGCGGTGTTGGCAGGTTACCTATTCTGCTCGTGGAGGCCTTATCATATTCTGCGGGTCGCGCTCGTGGCCATGTCGGTGGGGCTTGTCGGTAGCAGTGCGCTCGCGGTGATGGGGGCGCCGGGATCGATGGTGTTCGACTGCTTGTTCTTCACGGGATACGCGTGCTTCGACCTGCTCATCTGGACGATCATCGTCATGCTCAGCTACCAGTCGGGCACGTCGTTGCTGCGCATCATCTGTGTGGTGTATGCCGTGGATCAGCTGGGCATCCTTTTGGGTACCGTGTTGGGGTTGTTCGTGGACAAGGACGGTGCCACCATCGTGTCGTATATCGTGTTCGGCAGCGCGTTGCTTCTGTTGACAGTGGGGCTTTCCGGCGGCAAGGGCAGCGTGTGGGAGAACCTCAGCAAATTCGAGCTCGATTTCAATCGGCCCGACGAAGCGACGGCGCGCGTGGCGGGCGGTGACGGCGCGGCTTCCGGCCTGCCGTCGCAGCGCATCGCGGAGCTGTCGTCTGCGTTCTTCCTCACCTCGCGCGAGACCGACGTGCTGTCGCTGCTGGTCGCGGGACGCAACGGCCCCTACATCTCCGAGCATCTACATGTGTCGGAGAACACGGTGAAAAGCCACATCCGTCATATTTACACCAAGGTGAACGTCCACAATCGCCAAGAGCTGCTCGATCTGGTGTTTCCCCAGCAGATGTAGCGGGTGGATTCCCGATCCTCTCGTCCTCATCCGTCTCATCACAAACGGGTGATTTTCGCAAAACGCCTGCCGCGGATGAAGCAATCCCTGCTCGTATCGCGTTCAATCTTCCCTGAGCCGCCGACCGGCAAGGGGCCGGTTCGAAGCGGCGAATCGAATAGGAAGGGGAGAGGGATGGAGATGCGTACGACAAGAGGGAGCAGGTCGACGCGCGTGTCGATGCTGCTAGCAGTGGCTATGGTCGCCGTTCTGTCGCTGGGCGCGCTCGCGGGCTGCGGAGGAAACGGCTCGGGCGGAGCTGCGGCGAGCGGGGCGAGCTCGGCCGACGCCACGACGAAGACGCTCGTGAAGACGGCGACGAATGAGATGACCCTGGTAGATTGGGACGTGTCCGAAGCCGACAGCCCCATTACGGTTACGAGCGATGATGCCAAGTTCGCCGACTACGTGGACGATCTGCGTGAGATCACCGGGTACGACATCGAGAGCCTCACGATGCAGGTGAAGGTCACCGAGTTCGCCGGCGCCGAGATCGCCGCCACGCATGAAAACGTGAAGGACAACACCTACGCCATCGAAAGCCTTGAAGCAGTGGTCGACGGCAAGACGATCACCTACACCGACGGCGACTTCAAGAAGCGGTAAGGCGACAGACGCTGCGGACGAGCGCCCTTGCGAACGACCTCGACGGTTCGGCTCGGCGAAGCAGGCGCATCCGCAACCCCACGTTTTCATTCATCGACACGAAAGCGAGTTACTCTCATGACGAAACTGAGCAGAAGGAATTTCCTGCTGGGCGCCGGCGCGGCCGGCATGGCAATGGCGATGAGCGCGGCGGGCGTCGCGTATGCAGCCGATAAGAAGGACGAAGAGGACACCGACTGGGCAAGCCAGGTTACCGAGGAGATCTCGTGCGACATCCTGGTCGTCGGCGGCGGCTTCTCCGGCACGGCGGCCGCGGTGCAGGCGGGCGAGAACGGCGACAAGGTGCTGTTGATCGAGGGCCAGTCGGCTCTGGGCGGCAACGGCACCGGCGTTGAGTGCACGAACGCGTACGGCCTGCACCCCAACTCCGGCGAGGCCACGCTCGGCGAGATGGTGCGCTACGAGGCCGACGCGCAGTCTTACACGGTGAACCAGATGTTCATCCGCGACATGATCAGCCATGCCGCCGAGAACGTGCAGTGGCTCATCGACAACGGCGTGCAGTACGAGGCTATCGAGGATCTCGACCCTGCGTATCTAGAGATGTACAAGCAGGGCCGCTACCGCGCCGAGTTCAGCTTCGACTACGTGTACAAGGGCGGCGCGGCCGGCATCGGCTACTTCCCATTCATGAAGAAGAAGCTGGCCGAATACGGCGTAAACCTGCGTCTGAATACCCGCGCTCGCGAGCTGGTGCTGGACGAGAACGGCAATGTGGCCGGCGCGTACGCCACCGACACGTACGGCGACACCATCAAGATCAACGCGAAGGCCGTCATCGTCAGCACGGGTGGCTTCGGCGAGGACGCCGCGCGTATGGGCAAGCTGGGCATCGACCTCGAGGACATCCGCATCATCGGCACGCCGGGCCACTACGGCGACGGCGTGAACATGATGATCAACTCCGGCGGCATCGAGCACGGCGCGCCTGCGTTCGGCTGCACGAACATCATCGGGTCGGCCGGCCCCTGGGGCCCCATCTGGGACAAGCTGTGCTGGGGCGGCCCGTGCCTGTGGGTGGACATCAACGGCGAGCGCTTCTCGGACGAGGCGTGCTCCACGTACACGCACAACTTCGAGCTGCAGAACGTGCCCGTGCGCCTCGCCGGCGGCACCTGCTGGAGCATCATGGACAAGGACGTCTACGAGTACATGCTGGACGGCGACGAGGAATGCGCCCAGCTGTGGGAAGAGATGATCGCCAAGGCCGACGACGCGTACAAGGCCGACACGCTGGAAGAGCTGGCCGACATCATGAAGGTGGACAAGCAGCTGTTCCTGAGCCAGGTCAAGCAGTACAATGCGAACGTCGAGCAGGGCATCGATGCGGACTACGGCAAGGACCCCGAGTACCTCATGCCCATCGCCACGCCGCCGTTCTACTGCGGCCTCATCCGCGGCGCGCTGGAGGGTCTGTACTCCGGCGGCGTGAAGACCGACCGCCAGTTCCGCGTGAAGAAGCCCGGCCGTGACCAGGCGTTCGAGAACCTGTTCGCCGTGGGCGCCGACGGCGGCATGCTGTACAACAACATGTACGGCATCGACATCAACGGCTCCATGACCTGCCACGGCGTGAACAGCGCCCGCACCGCCGCGAACACCGCGCACGCGTTCATCACCGGCAAGTAGCGTCAAGCGCCGGGACGCGGTGCGTCGCGTCCCGGCGAATCCCGGCCGCCGATCTGCGAGCCGCGAGCAAAATACCGTTCCACGAGCCCGGGCATCCTCCCTCCCTCCTGCCCGGGCTCCTCTGTCGCTAGGTTGCGCGACGCTCGTCTGCTACACTTTCCCCATGACTTCCTACACCACCATAGCGGGGCGGGCGACCGCCGAGATCGAGGAAAAGAAGAGCCGCTTCATCGCGAGCTTGGCGCATGTCGAAACCGAGGACGAGGCGCTGGCGTTCCTCGAGGAGATCCGCGCGGCCAACCGCATGGCGCGCCACAACGTGTACGCCTACGTGCTGCGCGAGGGCGGCGCGGGCGCGCAAGGGCGCGTGCGCTATTCCGACGACGGCGAGCCTCAGAAGACGGCGGGGCTTCCCACGCTCGAGGTGATCCAGCACGCGGGGCTGACCGACGTGATCGCGGTGGTCACGCGCTATTTCGGTGGGGTGCTGCTGGGCACGGGCGGCCTCGTGCGCGCGTACACGCAGGCCACGCAGGCGGGCATCGAGGCGGCGGAGCTGGTGGTGGTGTCGCGGTGCGTGGACATCGAAGTGCGAGCGGCGTACGGCAAGTACGACCAGCTCGTGCGCATTGCGTCGGACTGCGGTGCGAAAGTGCTCGATACCGTGTACGACGATGCGGTCACCCTGCGCCTGCGCATGCTCGACGGCACGCAGGAGCCCTTGCTGCTCAAGATCACCGAGCTTGAACGCGGCCAGGAGCGCGTGCGCGTGAGCGAGCCTCTCGAGGCTGCGTTCTGAGTCTCGCGGCTGTTGGGGCGGAGCGAGGCGCAGTTGCTTGCGCTATGATGTGCTCGCTGCTCGCTGCTCGCTGCTCGCTGCTCGCTGCTCGCTGCTCGCTGCTTGTCGCCCTCGCTGTCGCATAAATCTTCAGCGCTATGTGCAGCAAAATCGAGCTTTTGGCAGTCTTGCTTGATTCTCAAGCGACATGGACAAAACGCGACCTGCGGTTTCTTTCGCTGACGGCTTGCCAGGGCTCTTCCGCGTGTTTTTGGAGGCGGCGAACGCGAGCAATCACTACCAAAAGCTCGATTTTGCTGCACATAGGGGTTAAGGTTTTTGCGCAAGGCATGCGTTGCGGCAGCTCGCGTGGGCATCTGCGGCCGCCTGCCCTATAATAGGCGCATGGCACGCGATCGACAGCTCATATTGAACCGGTATCGACCCATCGGCGAAGCGAAAGCCGGCGGCTTCGGCACCGTGCGGGTGGCGTGGGACACGCGCATCCAACGCAAGGTGGCCATCAAATGCATCGAGCTGGATGAGGTGGACGCCGCGCGCGCGGCGCTTCCGGGGGCGAACGCCGTCGCGCAGCGCGCGCCGCAGCACGAGCCGCTTCCCTGGGAAGACGATCCCGTTTTCAACGATGCCGACGAAGCCGAAGGGGATGCGACTTCGGTATTCGACCTGGTAGGCGACGGGCCGCTGGTACATTCTCTCGCGCACGTTCCCGGCTTGGACGAGGCGCGCACCGCGGCAATGCTGTCGGATGCGAGCATCGTCGCGGTGTACGATTTCGAGGTGCAGGAGTCCACCGCCTACCTCATCATGGAGTACGTCGAAGGCGTCACGCTCACCGAGCTGCTGCATCGTCACGCCGACCGTCTCACATTGGATGTGGTGGCTGCCGTGTTCGCGTCGGTGTCCCATGCGTTGGAGGTGGCGCACGCCAACCAGGTGCTGCACCTCGACATCAAGCCCGACAACGTGCTGATCAACCATCAAGGCCAGGTGAAAGTCACCGACTTCGGCCTGGCCACGCTGGCCGACGCGTCCGGCTACGGCGCGGCTGGCGGTGGCACCATCGGGTACATGCCCCTGGAGCAGATGCGCCAGGAGAACCTCGACGTGCGCTGCGACGAATGGGCGCTGGCGTCGCTGACGTACGAGATGCTGGCGGGCGAGAACCCGTTTCTGGCGCCCGATCTCGAGCGCGCTGAAGTCGCCATCGAAGACGCGGAGCTGGTGCTGCCGTCGCTGTGCTGGGACGAGCTGGACCCCTCCGTCGACGACGTGATATTCTTCGCGCTCGATCCCGACCGGGAAGAACGCTATGCGACGGTCGCCGATTTCGCGGAGGAACTGGAGCCGTTCCTGGGCGATCCGAAGCGCGGCGTGCGCGAGCTTTCCGTCATCGTCGGTCATGCTGACGATGAGGAGGAAGAGGAAGCCGAGGCTGCGCCGCCCGTTCCGTATGTGCCGCTCCGCGAGCGCATCACGCCGTTGCAGCGCACGGTGGCGGCGCATGCGGCGGGCGCGCTTGGCAGCGGGGCGGTCGCGTTCGTGGCATTCGCGAACCTGCCGCAGACCAGCGGCTTCGCCAACCCGTTGTTCTGGGGGCTGTTCGCGCTCGTGACGCTGGCGGGAGCGTTGAAGCCGCATCTCGGCGCGCTGTTGGCGTACTTCGCGTTATCGGCGGCGCTCATCGCCGGAAACGCTCCCGCCGCAGGATGCGTTCTGCTGGCGGCGACGGCGGCCTGGTGGTACTTCACCGGGCGCTTGGGCGACGCCGATGCGAACGCGACGCTCGTGCCGCCGCTGGCCGGGGCGTTCGGCTGCAATCAGCTGGCGCCGCTTGTGGCCGGGTTCTGCCTGCCGCCTGCGCGCGCGTTCGGAGCGTTGGCGTTCTCGCTACTGGTCAGCGTACTGCTGGCTTCGTGCGGGTCGTACAGCTTGCTGGGTTGGGACGCGCTGGCGAACTGGCAGTTCTCCGCGGGACTCGACGTGCAAGTCGGCATCGGCAGCCTGTTGATGCAGCCGGCACTGTGGTGCATCGTGGTCAGCTGGATTGCGGCTACGGGTGCGCTGTCGGCCTTCCGTCTGCGCCCGACGCGTGCGTTCGCCGTGCTGGGCACGCTCGTGGCAGGCGCGCTGCTGCTGGCGGGCACGGCGTTGGCCGCCTGGGTCGCGTCGGGCCAGGCCACCTGGATGCCGTCGCTCAACAACCTCGTGTTCACGCTCGTTCCCATCGTGGCGATGCTGCTCATGTGCGTCCTCGTCCCCGAGCCGGATTACTACGAGGAAGATTACGAGGGCGAAGCGTAAACTCGCGAAAGCGGCCCCCCCCCGCTTGATTGCTCGTCGTATTTTTCGAGCAAGAATCCGACACAAGAGATGCTGCCGAGCCGGCCCCCTCCGTAGTACTATTAACCTCAGCACAATCTTGTAGAAAGGGTGGCCTCATGCAGGAACTTAACGACGAGCGCGTGCTGTTCGCGTTCGCGCGCGATTTGGAGCCGGCGCTGACGGTGGCGTCGGGCGAGACGGTGCGCATCCGCACGCAGGACTGCTTCGGAAACCAGGTGCAGACGCCCGAGGACGAGCTGGACGAGATCAACTGGGATCGCATCAACCCGGCAACCGGCCCCGTGTTCGTGGAGGGCGCGGTGCCCGGCGGCGCGCTGAAGGTGACCATCGAGAACATCGAGCTCGACCCGCAAACCGCGTCGTGCACGGGCAAGGACGAGGGCGTGTGCGGCGACCGCTTCGACGTGTGGAGCACGCACCTGTGCGCTATCGACGGCGACAAGCTAGTGTGGAACGACCAGCTGTCCATCCCGCTCAACCCCATGATCGGCGTCATCGGCGTGGCTCCGGCGGGCGATCCGGTGAACTGCGGAACGCCCGGCAGCCACGGCGGCAACATGGACAACACCGCCATCACCACGGGCGCGACGCTGTACTTCCCCGTGGCGGTGGAGGGCGCGCTGTTCGGCTGCGGCGACATGCACGCGGCGATGGGCGATGGCGAGATCAGCGTGTCGGGCGCCGAGGTGGCCGGCTACGCTACGGTCACGCTTACTGCGCTGCCCGACCTGCACCTGGTTGATCCGCTTATCGAGAACGGCACGCACCTCGGCATCATTGCGTCCGCCGAGTCTCTCGACGCAGCGGCCGATCGCGCCGTGCACGAGATGGTGGATCTGCTGCACGACCGCACCGGCATCGACGAGGCCGAGCTGGTTATGCTGCTGTCGCTGGTGGCCGACGTGCAAGTGTGCCAGATGGTGGATCCGCAGAAGACCGTCCGCTTCATGGTTCCCAAGTACGTGCTGGAATCGCTGGGGTTCAAGCTGTAGAAGAAGAGAAGGTGGTCGTCTGTGCGACTTCGGCTTGTCGCCCGTTCGTCCTCGCGGTAACGACATCGCGGCTTGCGGTGCTTCCTTTCGTAGCGCGCCTTCGGGCGCGCTACGATGCGTTCGGGGCTCGGTGCGGCGCGGGCTCGGGCGAACGGAAGGAGTCGGCGCATGGTCTATCTCACGGGCGATACCCACGGCAGCTATCGGCATGCTCACACCCGCCCTGCCTCGTTCGTTCCGCAAGCGCTTCACGCCGGCGTCAAAGCACGGTGGACACTGCGATGGAAGACTGGCTCCAAATCGTCGAGGAACGCCTGGACTATCGCCGCTGGTTTTGCGGCCGCTTCCACATCGAGAAACAGGTGGCCGATCTGCGCTTCGTCTACTACGACATCCTGGAATTCTAGCCATGCCTCATCGACTTGCTTATCCGACTTCATTTGAATTGCAAAATCGATTTACCGTTGAAATGGTAATTGTTCTGTTCGTTCGCCCCCTCACCGCTTCATACAATGCCTTGTGAAGCTGTTGAACCGTTTACAAGGGGGTATGCACATGGCAGCGAAGCAAGCCGCAGCGGCGGCAGGGGCGCAGAACAACGCGAAGTTCCTCGTCCTTCCGGTAGTCATCTTGCTCATGGCCCAAATGGGCACATCGGGCGAAAACAGCGCGCTGGGTTTGGCGAACCTAGAGCTGGTTTCCAAGCTGGGCGCCACGGTTCCGGACATTCAGTTGGCCAACATGGTGTACTCGCTCATCGCGGGCGCGTTCATGGTTGCCGGCGGCTTGCTGGGCACTGTCATTGGCTGGAAGCGCAACTTCCGCATGGGCGCCCTGCTGTGCGCCCTTGGCGAGATCGTCATGGCGTTCTCGCCCAACATGACCGTGCTCATCTGGGGCGGTCGCGTGCTGGTGGGCCTCGGAGCTAGCTTCATGATCCCGTCGGTGCTGGGTTTGGTTCCCAAGATCTATCACGGGAAGAACCGCGTGCAGGCGTACGGCTGCATCGGCGCCGCTTCGGGTCTTGCTGCGGTGTTGCCCCTGATCATCGGTATGCTCATGGAGAATGCCGGGTTCCGTTTCACGTACATCGTGTTGGGCTGCTACTTCTTGCTGGTGCTGCTGCTGTCGTTCAAGCTACCGGCCATTGAGGAAGGTGGCGAGCGCGGTAAGTTCGACGGCGTCGGCACGGGCCTTGCCGCCGCTGGTTTGTTCCTGTTCCTCATCGGTCTGTCGCGTATTTCGGTATGGGGCCTCACCACGCCCTTCGCCGAGGCTCCTTTCACCATCTTCGGTCTTTCGCCGGCGCTTCCCATGGTCGTCCTGGGCCTGGTGCTTATCGTCACCCTCCTATTCGTCGAGAAGCGTATCGAGGCGAAGAAGGGCAGCGCGCTTCTTCCTCAGGCGTTCTTGAAGACGCCTCAGGTTCTGGCTGGCTTGGTGGCTTCAGCCCTCACCTTCTTCTTCATGGGCATCCAGACCATCCTGCTTTCTCCGTATCTGATGTTGGTGGCCGGCTGGTCGGCCGCCACGATGGGCGCTATGTCGCTTCTGACTGGCATCCCTATGTTCCTGCTGGCGATGTTGATCCCGAAGCTCATGCCCAATGCCAACCCGCGGCATGTGCTTCAGCTGGGCTACATCGTGATGGCCGGGTCGCTGCTGCTCATGTACTCCTCCATCTCAGAAGACGGCGTCGGCATCGGCATGTACATCGGTTTCTTCTTGGTGGGCGTGGGCAGCGGCATCTCCAGCTCGCACACGAACAACGTAGTTGCCTTGGCGCTCAGCGACAAGGATGCGGCGCAGTCGGGCGGCGTGCAGACCACCATGCGCAACGTGGGCCAGGCCATCGGCGTGGCGGCGCTGGGCGCGGTGCTGCTGTTCGGCATCACGTCCAACATCAACGCGGCCATGGAGGCCGATCCAGACATCACGCCGACGGTGCGCGAGGCCGTGTCGCAGCGCTCCATCACGCTGATGAGCGACGAGAGCTTCTTGTCCACCATCTCCGACATCGACATGACCGAGCAGGAGAAGGCCGACCTCGTGGCCATCAACTCGAAGGCCCGCGTGGACGCCTCTAAAACGGCGTTCATCGTGGCTGCGGTTATCATGGCCGCCGGACTGCTGACCACGCCGTTCATCACGGTGCTTCGTAAAGAGGAGGAAGGCGCGACGGCGAAGCAGCCTGCAGCGGCCGGCCTCGACGAGCTCGAACCCGCCGCCCGGTAGCAGGCGAGCGAAACGCAGGAAAGGAGCGCATGCAATATGAAGACTCTGTATCACAACGGCCAATTCGTGCCCATGACAAGCGAGGACGACACGTTCGAGGCTCTGCTGGTGGCCGACGACGGCACCATCGCCTTCACCGGTTCCCTGGTCGAAGCGCGCGAGCGCGCGGAAGACGCCAGCGAGATTGACCTCGCTGGAAAGACGGTTTTGCCCGGCTTCATCGACGGTCACAGCCACTTCACCGGGACCACGCAATACCTGCTCAATCCCGACCTGTCGGCGTGTCGTTCGTTCGCCGACATCCAGAACGTGCTGCGCGACTTCATCCAGAAGCGCGGCATCGACGAAAACGGCGTGGTCATGGCCATCGGCTACGACCAGAACGCGCTGGCCGAGCGTCGTCATCCTACGAAGGACGTGCTGGACGAGGTGTCGCGCGACATTCCCATTGTCGTCATGCAGGCATCCAACCACATGGGCGTTGCGAACTCGAAGGCGCTGGAGCTGACGGGCATCACGGCAGAAACGCCTGATCCGGAAGGCAGCCTGTACGGACGCGTGGAAGGCACGAATGAGCCCAACGGCTACGCCGAAGAGCCCGGTGCGCTGTTTCCGCTGTACGGCATGGTGCAGCCGCGCATGAACATCGACGTGCCGTCCATGCTGGACGAGATGATGAGCTTCTACCTGGAGCACGGTGTGACCACCTGCCAGGAGGGCGCCGCGCAGCCCGATTTTACCGACATGTTCGCCAAGATCGCCCGCGACGGGAAGCTGAAGCTGGACATCGTGTCGTACCCCATGTACGACCACGACGTAGACGGCCAGCTGGAGCGCTGCGCTGAGTTCGACGGGCCCGATTACATCGGCCATTACCGCATCGGCGGCCTCAAGATGTTCCTGGACGGTTCGCCTCAGGGTCGCACCGCATGGATGACCGAGCCCTACGAGCCCGGCGAGGACGGCGCCGCCGGCTACTGCGGCTACGGCACCATGACCGACGAGGACGCGCTGGCGTTCGCCAAGAAGGCGGTGGACAGCAACCATCAGCTGCTCACCCACACAAACGGAGATGCTGCCGGCGACCAGCTGATCCGCGTGTACAAGCAGGCGCTGGCGGAGTCCGACAACCCCGACAAGCACAAGCTGCGTCCCGTGATGATCCACTGCCAGACCACGCGTCGCGACCAGTACCAGGAGATGGCCGAGATCAACATGATCCCCTCCATTTTCACGTCCCACATCTGGTACTGGGGCGACGTGCACCTCAAGAACTTCGGCCCGAAGCGCGGCGGCCGCATCAGCGCTGTGCGCGACGCGCTGGACGCGGGGCTGCACTACACCTTCCACACCGACACCCCCGTGATCCCGCCCAACATGTTGGAAACGGTCTGGTGCGCCGTGAACCGCATCACGCGCGACGGCGTCCAGTTGGACGAAGACCAGAAGGTGGGCGTGTTCGACGCGCTCAAGGGCATCACCGTCAACGGAGCCTACGAGTACGGCGAAGAGGACCGCAAGGGAACGCTGGAGCCGGGCAAGCTGGCCGACCTGGCCATTCTCGATGCGAATCCCCTCAAGGTGGATCCGATGGCCATCCGTGACATCAAAGTGCTGGAAACCGTCAAGGAAGGTGAAACCGTCTATCGGCGCTCGTAGAGCGCCCTGAAGCAAGGCACCCGGTGCCAGGGCGGGGCCATCCCCTGAGGCTCCGCCCGATTCTCCTGTGGCCCGCGCGCTTCCCCGGCGCGCGGGCTTTGAGTTTCCCTAGTTCGCGAAGAACTCGTTCAGCGCGTCTTCGGCAGTGCCGCGCTCGCTGAGGATGCGCTTGAACTGGTCGACGATGGACGAGAGGGCTGGGCGATCCTCCTCACTGACCTGCAGCACCGCCACGGCGGTCAGCACCGTGCCGAACAGGTTGAACCGATCAACGCGCGCGAACACGGCCCGTGTTCTGCTGACGTGCGGCCCGAACAAAGGCAGCGCCAGCAGCGACCCGGTGACGAAGTATGACGACGAGAACACGTCGGCGAACTCTCTATCTGACAGGTTGAGTCCGCCCAGCTCGTCCAAGAATACGTGTATGCGATGAGCCAGAACGTCGAAAGAGTCAGCGCGCAAGGTTGATTCCATGTCGATGCATCGCAGCTTCGTCTCAAGGTTGTTTCCCAGAAGAGGGATGGACGCCACCAGGCGGGCGATGTCTTGCTCGTCGATGGCCTCCGATATTGTGATGGTAGGGAAGTCGCAGTTCAGCGGCGAAAACGATATGAGGAAGTCGAAGCGGTCCTTCAACTGCGGCGCGCCCGGCCGGGGCCGCTCAACATCGTATTCGGTGATCACGTCTACGATATGGATCTTCGAGGCCAGCTTCTCGATGCGGTACTTGCCGTAGGCTGTCTGTTCGATACCGCAGTTCACCACCAGCCCCACGCGGAAAACCCGCTGCGTGTGCACTTGGTCGAGGTACTCCAGAAGCGACATGACGATACGCGTGGTGTCGGCGCTGAACAGCTCGGCCGCGCGCAGTTCCGGTACGCCGCGCAGTGCGTCGAACAGCAGGAGGAAGCTGTCCATGTTGTCGTGCTTCACCACGTGCTCTAGGGGGCCGGGAATGGACAGATTGCAGTCTCTCCTGATCATGGCGCTTTCGAGTAGAGCGGACAGTCTCCGCATCAGCTCCCCGTCGGGCGCTTTCCCGAAGCGCTTTTCCAGGGCGCGACCCACGTGGTCGGCCAGCGCTGCCGAGCGCTCCGACGGCTCGCGCGCGCCCAGGCCGCCGCTGCTCCATTGCCAGGTACCGCATGAGAAGAAGTTGGACGCGAGTGTGATCTCGCGATCGTCGATGGGCATGCCCAGGTGGCGCTCGAATCGAGACTTAAGCTTCTTGAACAGAGCGGGATGTGCCGGCGTGGTACCGCTGCCTTCATCCAGCACATGCCCCAAGCGCAGACGCGCGCACATCACCTTCAGGTAGAACGACGTTTGCTGCCGCGAGTTCTTCGCCAGCAGCATGCCCAGTTCGCGCTCGGCCTCGTCGGCGATGCGGTCGAGGAACAGCGTATCCTCGCGGGCGAACATGGGGTCGATGTAGTTCTTCACCATGCGCGCGTCCAGCTTGAAGAACGAGTAGATGATGAAGAACCGCAATGCCACCTCGGATCCTTCGATGGCGAGGCTTCCTTGGCGTTTCATGGACAGCTCGAAGGGCTTCATGAGCAGCGCCCACCATTTCATGTCGTGTTGCAGCTGCTGCTTGTTGGTGAACAGGGCACGCGCCAGCGAGTCTACGGTGTAAGAACGAGGCGAGCAGGTGACCAGCAGCACGCCGTGTAGGAACCGTTCTAGGCGCGGACGCGATTCTATGGAGGTATCGGCCACCAGGGCTTCGATCCGGCCTTTCTCGCGATGCACCAACACCATGCGAATGCCGTTTCCCCGTTTGCTGCCTACGCGCGAAGCGAAGCCGCCCCGCTCGAGGTGCTCGTTGACGGCTTGCACGTCGGTGCGGACGGTTTTTTCAGAACAGCCCAGCATGCGGGCGAATTCAGCCACGGGTGTGAAATGCTCGATGTCCAGGAGGCTGCGCAACAAGGTGCTTTGGCGGACGTTCATGGCGGATCCTCTCGTGTCCTTCAATGTCGTCTTCAAGTGAGGGCGATATGACGTATTTTACCGTAGCAACGGTAATGTTTGTGCAAGGTATCGCAACCCCTCAGGGTAGGATACTTCTTAGGCATCGCTCGGCCGTCGGACTGCTAGGGGGTACCCGATATGGCTCGCAACAATCAGAACCAGGCGGCGCGGGAACGGGGCTGCTCCGCGTCGTTTCCCATGATTCCGCTCATCGTCATCATTCTCGCTCAGGTTGGAACGTCTAGTGACAACGCTGCGCTGGGCATTGCCGTGCAGGAACTGGTCGGTGCGCTTGGCGCCACCGTCGCCGATGTGCAGATGGCGAACCTTGCATACTCGCTCGTTGCGGGTTCGTGCATGATTGCGGGCGGCATGATCGGCGTGGTGGTAGGTTGGCGCAAGACGCTGCGCATCGGCTTGGCGCTGGCCATCCTCGGTGAGGCCGTGGTGGTCACTGCCACGTCGATGGACGTGTTCACCTGGGGCGGGCGCTTTCTGGTGGGATTGGGCGCCAGCTTCATCACCCCGTCGGTGCTGGGGCTCATCCCGGCGCTGTACGAGGGGCATGCGCGCGCCACGGCCTTCGGCTTCGTGGCGGCGGCCTCGGCCGTGTCCGCTCTCGTGCCCATTCCGTTCGGCATTCTTCTGGACGCTGCTGGCTTTCGCGTTACGTTCGGCGTGATAGCGCTGTATTTCCTCGGAGTGCTGATCAGCACTCGCTTTCTGCCGAAGCTGCCGAAGCCCGATGCCGGCATGAGCATCGACGGCGTGGGCATCGGTTTGGCTGCTGGTGGTTTGGCGTTGCTGTTGTTGGGCATCGCTCGCGTGTCCACCTGGGGTGTGTTCGAGCCCCTGCCCGGCTGCCCGTTTACCGTGTTCGGCATCGCGCCCACCATTCCGGCCATCGTCGCGGGCTCGGCGGTGTTGGCAGGGCTCGTCGTGTTCGAGCGCCGTCGCGAGAGTCGCGGCAAGGCTGCGCTGCTGCCGCATGCGTTCATCGGCACGCCGCAGGTGCGCGCCGGCTTGCTGGCGGTGGCCGTGCCCTTCTTCTGCATGGGCGCGCAGGGCATCCTCATGACGCCGTACTTGCAGCTGGTGGCCGGGTTCTCAGCACTGCAAACGGGCTTGCTGTCGCTACTGTCGGGCGTGCCCATGTTGCTGTGCGCTATGCTGGTTCCTAAGTTGTTGAAAACGGTGCGGCCGCGTCTCGTCATCCGTATCGGCTACGGGCTGGTCATCGCGGGGGTCTGTAGCATGGCGCTGTCGCTTGAGCCGCATGGGGTGACGCCGCTGCTGTTCGTGTCGACCTCGCTGGTAGGAGCCGGGCTCGGCATTGCAAACTCGCAAGCGAACAACGCTGTGGCTTCGGTGGTGGATCCAGTGGCCGCTCAGCAGTCGGGCGGCATCCAAGGTACGGCGCGTAACATCGGCATGGCGTTGGGCACTGCGGTCATGGGATCCTTGTTGCTGGTGGCAGTGGGCATCGGGGCTGCGATGCAGTTGGACGCGCTTGAAGGCGTTGCCCCCGAGTCGTTGGCTGCTATCGAAGGTACGGGAGTCTCGTTCGCCGACGATGCCGCGTACGAAGCGTTGGCGAACGGCGCGGGCTCGCAGGGCGACGAGGCCGCAGCTGTTGTGGAGACGCTGGCCTCCGCCCGTTGCGATGCGGCTCGTGCGTCGATGTTCGTGCTTGCCGGAATAGTGGCATTGGCGTTTGTGGGCACGAGAAGCATAGTCAAACGATTGTGAGTTTTCCAGCATATGAGCCGCATCGGTTGGATGGCTGGGCACCGAACGGGCACGCGGCGGGAACCGTCTCGCTGGGACTGGAGGTACCAAGGATCATTCACGGCTAGATCCGGCGACAATGCGAAGGTCCGGCGAACGACGCTCGCCGGACCTTCGAGATTCTGAATCGCTGCGTCTCCTACAGCAGCTCGCACACCTTGCCCAGCAGCGGCTCGAAGCTGACGCCGCGGTCTTTGAAGTCGGGCTGTTCGGCGCTCACCAGCATAGCGTCGTGCACGAAGTCGCCTGCGAACGCGACGGCCTCCTGCAGCGAGCGACCGGCCATCACGGCGGCCATCAGGCATGACGCGTACAAGTCGCCCGTGCCGTGCAACATGTAGGGCAGGTATTCGTTATGCGCTTCGAACGTCTCGCAGTCCTTGCCGCCCACGAAGTTGCGGATGCACGACTCGCCCTCGCGCTGGATGCCCTTGAGCACCACGTGCTTCGCTCCCTTCGCCACGAGGGCATCTACCAGGCGGTGCGCTTCTTCGTCGGAGATGTCGGTGCCGCCCCAATCTTCGCCGATGGGCTCGCTCAGGATGATGGCGGCTTCGGTGAGGTTCGGTGTGAGGATGTCGGCGCCGCAAGCCAGCTCGGCCATGGCGGAGCACAGCTCGGGCGTATACGTGGGGTAGACCTTGCCGTGGTCGGCCATCACGGGATCTACCACGCGCAAAGCGTTCGGATACATAGCGTACAGATCGCGAATGCGATCCACCTGCTCGGGTGCGCCCAAGAAACCGGAGTACACGGCATCTATCTCCACGCCGATGCCCTTCCATGCGTTCAGGTAGTCGGCTAGGATCTCGGTGGTGTCGTGCATGTACCAGCCGGGGAAGGCGGTGTGCGACGAGAACAAGCCCGTCGGCACGGGGCATACGTCGCAGCCGGCGGCGGACAGCACGGGAATGGCAACTCCCAGCGAGCACTTGCCGTAGCCGCACAGATCATGCACGGCGGCGACGCGGGGGATGTACGCTCCTTCGCGCTGGTAGAGATGCGTTTCGGCTTCGTTCATGGAAGTACTTCCTTTCCGGGTTGTCAAGAGGCGATGAGGTTCAATTATATGGTTTGAGTGTGCGGGAGAATTGACGGCTTGAAA